>Ga0209676_1000141_pt1 | contig 175894 bp, 165 predicted proteins | sample AraplaCvi_mLB_r2_FD_184282 | JGI IMG/M metagenome (GOLD analysis project Ga0209676, IMG submission 184282) | Arabidopsis root microbial communities from North Carolina, USA - plate scrape MF_Cvi_mLB_r2 (SPAdes) (version 2) | ecosystem: Host-associated > Plants > Roots > Endosphere | place... | reverse complement strand
TACATCGTGGACTTCTACAACCCGGTGCGCTTGCATTCGACACTGGGCTACGCGTCGCCAACAGACTACGAGGACAAGTTCCAACAGACCACCCTAACACCTGTCTGAAAAAACTTGACCACTACAGAGAAAACCGTCGCACCACACCCCTCAGCGAATCACCACACCGCGTGAATTGATGATAGTCATTTCGACGAATTTCGAGCCCACGTGGTTGTCCGGGCCAAACTGGACGATGAATCCGCCCAGGTCAACGTTGCGCATGCTCTCCAGCGCCATCACGAAGCGTTCGCGCGTCAGGTCCTTGCCGGCGCGGCGCAGGCCTTCCACGAATGCCTTGGCGGCGATGAAGCCTTCGATGCTGGCGTAGTCGAAGTCGTTCTGCTTGCCGGCCGTCTGCAGCAGGCGCAGGTATTCGCGCACCACCGGCAGCGTGGCATTGCCCGGATGGGGCATCACCTGCGAGATGATCACGCCGCTGCCCTGCGGGCCCACTTCCTTGGCCAGCGCCTGGGTGCCTACGAACGACACGTTATAGAACTGTCCGCTGTAGCTGCGGCGCAGGGCCTCCTTCACAAAGGCACCGGCCGTGCGATAGGCGCTGATCAGCACCACCGCATCGGGCTTGGCCTTCATGGATTCCTGCATCGCGTCGCCGATTTCCACCGTGTTGCGGACCACGCTGGACTGCGCCACCAGCTTCACGCCGCTGTCGGCAGGCAGCGCCTTGATCGCGTGCTCGATGCCCGCCAGGCCAGCCTTGCCGTAGCCGTCGTCGTTGTAGACCACGGCAATGCGCTTCAGGCCCGTGGTGCGGATCTGGCGCACGATGGCCGCGGTTTCTTCCTCGTAGCCCGCGCGCACGTGGAATACGTAGCGGTTGGCTGCGTCGCGCAGCGTCTGCGCGCCGCTGAACGGGGCGAAGAACGGAATGCGCGCCTGGCTGACCAGCGGCAGCGCCGCCTGGCTGGTGGGCGTGCCCACATAGCCGAACAGCGCAAAGACGCGGTCTTCCTCGATCAGCTTCTTCGTGTTCTTGACGGCATCGTCGGGCTCGTAGGCATCGTCCAGCGCCTTGAGTTCGATCTTGCGGCCGAACACGCCGCCATGGCTGTTGATGTAGTCGAAGTAGAGGCGCGCGCCGGCGTTCATCTGCTTGCCCAGCACGGCCGTGGGGCCGGTCAGCGCGGCCGATTGTCCCAGCAGGATCGTATCGGCGGACACGCCAGCCTCGGCGGGCGTGGTATTGGCGGCAAACGCGGCGCCTGGGACGCCGCTGGCCGCGAGCGCGGCCGCCATCATCAGGCCGGCGAACTGCCGGCGCTTGACCCCAGAAGTGAAACCCATGTGAATCCCCGTCAAAAATCCGTAAAACGTTCTTCGTTGCGTCTTTGCTGCTTTCGGACCCCGCGGATGCCGTCCGGATCTTGTGCCGGTACGGCTCCCGGCCCTGCTGGGCCGGACAGTTGCCGGCCTTGGCCGGACTGCGCCGGCACATCATAATCGAATACAATCGGAGCCAAACAATTTCTCCCGGTCAGCAATGTTTGGCCGACGCCACTGCGCCACAGTCACGCCGTTGACAAACGCCACGCCGTCGGCCTGCCGAATGCCCGTACCGGGCGCCCCACCCGCCGTATCAGCCTGCCGAAGCCCACCATGGCCACCCGCATCGTCCGCGCCGCCTGCCCCCATGATTGCCCCGATACCTGTGCGCTGCTCGTCACCGTCGAGGACGGCCGCGCCACCAAGGTGGCCGGCGATCCAGACCATCCCACCACGGGCGGCGTGCTCTGCACCAAGGTATCGCGCTACACCGAACGCACCTACCACGCCGACCGCCTGCTGACGCCGCTGCGCCGCGTGGGCAGGAAGGGCGAGGGCAGGTTCGAGCCGATCTCGTGGGAAACCGCGCTCGACGAAATCGCCACGCGGCTGGGCGCCATCGCCGCACGCAACCCCGAGGCCATCGTCCCGTACAGCTACGCGGGCACGATGGGCCTGGTGCAGGGCGAAAGCATGGCCGCGCGGTTCTTTCACAAGCTCGGTGCGTCGCTGCTGGATCGCACGATCTGTGCCAGTGCCGGCGCCACGGCGCTGCGCTACACCTATGGCGCCAGCGTGGGCATGGACATGGAGCACGTGGTCGATGCGAAGCTGGTGATCATCTGGGGCGGCAACCCGATTGCGTCGAACCTGCATTTCTGGACCCGCGCGCAGGAAGCCAAGCGCCGTGGCGCCACGCTGGTGGCGATCGATCCGTACCGCTCGCTGACGGCAGAGAAGTGCCATCGCCATATCGCGCCGATGCCCGGCACCGACGGCGCGCTGGCGCTGGCGATGATCCATATCCTGATCCGCGACGGCCTGCTGGACCACGACTACATCGCGCAGCACACGGTCGGTTTCGACGCGCTGCGCGAGCGGGCGATGGACTATCCGCCGGCCCGGGCAGCCGACATCTGCGGCGTGCCCGTGGAAGACATCGAATGGCTGGCCGGCCTGTACGGCCAGCTGGCGGTCAGGGAGCGCCAGCCCGTGGCCATCCGCCTGAACTACGGCGTGCAGCGCGTGCGCGGCGGCGGCCAGGCGGTACGCGCCGTGGCCTGCCTGCCGTCGCTGGTGGGCGCCTGGCGCCAGCCGGCGGGCGGCCTGCAGCTGTCCACGTCGGGCTTCTTCCCGGTCGATACGGCGGCGCTGCAGCGCCCGGACCTGCTGCCCACATGGCCCGACCTGCCGCGCACCGTCAACATGAGCACGATCGGCGATGCGCTGCTGGATGACGGCACGCAAGGCAACGGCCCGAAGATCGAAGCCGTGGTCGTCTACAACAGCAATCCGGTGGCGGTGGCGCCCGAGTCGGCCAGGGTGGCGCAGGGGTTTGCGCGCGAGGACCTGTTCACGGTGGTGCTGGAGCACTTTCGCACCGATACGGCCGACTATGCCGATATCGTGCTGCCGGCCACCACGCAGCTGGAACACGTGGACGTCCACAAGACCTACGGCCACGTCTACTTCCTGGCCAACAACCAGGCCGTGGCCCCGCTGGGCCAGGCGCTGCCGAACACCGAGATCTTCCGCCGGTTGGCCGCGCGCATGGGGTTTGCCGAGCCGTGCTTTGCCGATACCGACGAGGCAATCGCCAGCCAGGCCATCCTGCGCGACGACAAGCGCGCCGAGGGCATCAGCTGGGACACGCTGAAGGCGCGCGGCTGGCAGCGGCTCAATATCGACGCGGCACCGTTCGCCAACGGCGGCTTCCCGACGCCTTCGGGAAAGTGCGAGTTCTATTCGGCGGCCATGGCGCGCGACGGGCTCGACCCGCTGCCGGCCTACGTGGCACCGTACGAGACCCCGTCGTCGGCGCCGGAACTGGCGGCACGGTATCCGCTGTCGATGATCTCGCCGCCGGCTCGCAATTTCCTGAACAGCACGTTCGTCAACGTCGACAGCCTGCGCAACACCGAAGGCGAGCCGCATCTGGACATCCATCCGGTGGACGCCGCCGCGCGCAACATCGCCCATGGCGACCTGGTGCGCGCCTACAACGACCGCGGCAGCATGCAGGCGCGCGCCCGCGTGACCGATCGCGCCAGGCAGGGGCTGGTGGTGGGCCTGTCGATCTGGTGGAAGAAGCTGGCCCCGGATGGCAAGAACGCCAACGAACTGACCAGCCAGCAGCTGACCGACCTGGGCCGCGCGCCGGTGTTCTATGACTGCCTCGTGGAAGTGGAGGCGGTGCGGACCGAGGCCCTCGCATCATGAAACGGTGGCCGGCCCGCCGGCGCCTGGCGGGTATCCTCGCGATACTCGCTGGGGCGACGCTGGCGGCCGGCTGCGACACGGTCGGCTATTACTATCAGTCGATCGGCGGACACCTGGGCGTGATGGCTTCGGCGCAGTCGCTGGACGACGCCATCGCCACGGCCAACGGCGCCAACGACCGGAAGCTGGCGCAGCGGCTGGAACTGGCGCGCCGCATCCGCGACTACGCATCGCGCGAACTGAAACTTCCCGACAACGGCAGCTATCGCCGTTACGCCAATCTGCACCGGCCCTATGTGGTGTGGAGCGTGTTCGCCACGCCCGAACTGTCGCTGGACCTGCGCAAGTGGTGCTTCCCGATCGTCGGCTGTATTACCTATCGCGGCTACTACAGCCAGGACGATGCCGATCACTATGCCAAGGGGTTGCGCCGCGACGGCTTCGAAACCTATGTGGCGGGCATCCCGGCCTATTCCACGCTTGGCTATTTCGACGATCCGCTACTCAACACCTTCGTCTACCAGCCTGAGGGCGAACTCGCCCGGCTGATCTTCCACGAACTGGCGCACCAGGTGGTGTACGTGCGCAACGACACCGCGTTCAACGAGTCGTTTGCCACGGCCGTGGAAGTGGCCGGCGTGGAGCACTGGCTGGCGCAGGAGGGATCGGCCGACGCGCGCGCCAGCTACAGGATCTATGACGCCCGGCGCCGCCAGTTCCGCGCGATGCTGCTCAGCACGCGCGACAAGCTGGTGACGCTGTACAAGTCGCCGCTGGACGACGACGCCAAGCGCCTGGGCAAGGCGCGCATCTTCGACGAACTGCGACAGCAGTATGCGGCGCTGAAGGTCGAATGGGCCGGCTATAGCGGCTACGACCGCTGGTTCGACCAGCCCCTGACCAACGCCCACCTGGCCGCCGTGGCCACGTACCAGCAATGGGTGCCGGCCTTCACGGCGCTGCTCGCGCAGTGCGGCGGCGACTGGGAACGCTTCTATGCCGAAGCGCGCAAGATCGGCGATCTGCCGCCGGCCGAGCGCGACGCGGCGTTGCGCAAGCTGGCGCCGCCGGCCACCGAAGTCACGCCGCTGACAGCCCGTGGCACCATGGGCGCCGTGGCCGATACGCCAAAACCCTGACGCGGGAGTTTCCCGATGGTGACGCACGCCCCGCATGCGAAAATGGCGGCCATGTCTCATGCCCCCAAGAAACCCGGCAATCTTCCGCGCGCCACCGCCGCCGCCACACTGAGCGACGACGGCCCCGCGCGTTCGCACGTGGCCGAGCGCCAGGAAATGCGCCGCCGCCAGATCCTGGATACCGCCGCGCAGCTTTTCTACACGAAAGGCTATCCGGGCATGACGATGAACGACCTGTGCCGGGCCCTCGGCGTGACCAAGCCGGCGGTCTACTATTACTTCGCCGACAAGTACGAGATATTCGACATCCTGTGTCGCGAATCGGCGCAGACCTGCCTGCCGGTGATTCGGGAAACGGCCAATCCGGCGCTGCCGGTGCGCGAGCGCCTGCATGCCTGCCTGCTGGAAATGGCGCGCCGCTGCGTCAGGTGCCATGTGGCGGCGGCGCTGAGCTTCCGCGACAACCAGTACCTGAAGGGCGATACGGTCGCGTGGCTCAACAGCATGGCTCGCGAGTTCTACCGCGACCTGTACGTGCTGCTGGAGGAAGGACGCGCCACAGGCGTGTTCGCGTTCGGCGACGCGCGGGTGACGGCCCATTCCATGGGCGGCGTGATCGGCTTCATGTACACCTGGCACGAGCCGGGACGCATGGACCCCGAGGCGCTGGCCCATGAGCTGGCGCAGAACATGATGAAGCTGGTGCTGCCGCCGGCTTGATCCTCGGCAGGGATGGCGGCTTTCTACGCCAGTTTCATCAGGGTATTCCCTCGATCCCACCGAAGGGTGGCGCATAATTCACGATTTCGACGGTCCAATTCGTGGAGGACTTCGTCTAACGGGTTGTCTTCACATGGGGCACGCGTTTAGCATTCCCAAAAAATCGAACGACCATTCAGAAATTCAGGAGACGGTATGGAAAAGCTGTGGCTGAAAAACTATCCGGCAGGCGTACCGGCAGAGATCGACGCCAGCCAGTTCCGTTCGCTGGCCCAGTTGCTCGAGCATTCGTTCCGTACCTACGCCGACCGCCGCGCCTTCATCTGCATGGACCGCGCCATCACCTATGGCGAACTGGACCAGCTGTCGCGCCAGTTCGCGGCCTGGCTGCAATCGCGCGGGCTGCGCCCGGGCGCCCGCGTGGCCATCATGATGCCGAACGTGCTGCAGTATCCGGTGGTGCTGGCTGCCGTGCTGCGTGCCGGCTACGTGGTGGTCAACGTGAATCCGCTGTACACGCCGCGCGAGCTGGAGCACCAGCTCAAGGACAGCGGCGCCGAAGCCATCGTCATCCTTGAGAATTTCGCGGCCACGCTGCAGGCCGTGCTGCCGGCCACGCCGGTCAAGCATGTGGTGGTGGCCAGCATGGGCGACATGCTGGGCGGGCTGAAGGGCGCCATCGTCAATTTCGTGGTCCGCAACGTCAAGAAGATGGTGCCGGCCTGGGAACTGCCCAACTGCGTGCGCTTCAACGACGTGCTGGCCGAAGGGCGCAAGATGGAACTGAAGCCTGTCAGCACGGGCCCGGACGACATCGCGTTCCTGCAGTACACGGGCGGCACCACGGGGGTGTCGAAGGGCGCCACGCTGCTGCACCGGAATATCGTGGCCAACGTGCTGCAGTCCGAGGCGTGGATGCAGCCGGCGCTGGCCAAGGGCGCCCATATCGACCAGGTGGTGACGATCACCGCGCTGCCGCTGTACCACATCTTCGCGCTGACGGTCTGCTGCCTGCTGGGCATGCGCAGCGGCGGCCTGAGCATCCTGATTCCGAATCCGCGCGACATCCCGGGCTTTATCAAGGAACTGCAGAAGTACAAGTTCCACATGTTCCCGGCCGTGAACACGCTGTACAACGCGCTGCTGAACCATCCCGACTTCGCCAAGGTCGACTGCTCGGGCCTGCGCGTGGCCAACGGCGGCGGCATGGCCGTGCAGGAAGCGGTGGCCAAGAACTGGCTGGCCAAGACGGGCTGCCCGATCATCGAGGGCTACGGGCTGTCGGAAACCTCGCCGTCGGCCACCTGCAATCCGACCGATTCGGACGCATTTTCGGGCACCATCGGCCTGCCGCTGCCGTCCACGGAAGTGTCGATCCGCGACGACGACGGCAACGAACTGCCGCTGGGCCAGCCGGGCGAGATCTGCCTGCGCGGCCCGCAGGTGATGGCCGGCTACTGGAACCGCCCGGACGAGACCGCCAAGGTCATGACCTCGGATGGCTTCTTCAAGACCGGCGACATCGGCGTGATGGACGAGCGCGGCTACACGAAGATCGTCGACCGCAAGAAGGACATGATCCTGGTGTCGGGCTTCAACGTGTATCCGAACGAGGTGGAAGGCGTGGTCGCCGAATGCCCGGGCGTGCTCGAAGTAGCGGCGGTTGGCGTGCCCGACCAGCACTCGGGCGAGGTGGTGAAGCTGTTCGTGGTCAAGAAGGATCCGGCGCTGTCGGAAGCCGACGTGATCGCGTTCTGCAAGGACCGTCTGACCGGCTACAAGCGACCGAAGTACGTCGAATTCCGCACCGAGCTGCCGAAGACCAACGTCGGCAAGATCCTGCGGCGCGAGCTGCGCGACAGCCGCAAGGCTGCGTGAACGGGCAGGGCGCCCGTCGTCAGCATTCGTTCGACGGCGCCATCTGCGGCTGGGTCGATCCATCGGGATAGATCAGCCGCACGCACGTGCCGGGCTCCAGCCCCGGCGCGGCCGGCCCGTTCACCTGGGCCACCATGCCATCGGTGGTCCGGACCTTGTACTGGTACAGGTCCATCTGCATGGGCGGCGGCGGCGGATTCAGCAGCCGCGTCAGGTCTACCGAGAAACCCACCCCCACACCACCACCTCCGCCTCCGCCGCCGGCGGCCACACCGCCTACCCCCATCCCGTAGCCGCCGTAGCTGCTGCCTTGCGGCACCTCCACGCGAGACAGGAAGGTCTTCTCGGTTACACGGCCGAGTTTGATCGTCGCATTGACCGGTGTGATCTGCGGGCCGGCCGGTGCGCTGCTGCAGCCCGCGCCCAGCGTGGCAAGCGCGGCCGCGCACAGCGTGGGCATCCATCGGAATACGGAAATGGCGGTTCGGGTCATGGCGAGGTCGTCAGGCTGGACTTGAGGCGGCCCAGCAGCCGGAAGAGGGCGCGCCGATCCGTATCGGCAAGTCCCGAGAACAATTGCTCCACCCAGGTCTCGTGCGCACGCGCCATGCGCGAGAACGCCTCGCGCCCGGCCGGCGTCAGACGGATCAGATAGGCCCGGCGGTCCGTGGGCAGGGCCTCGCGCGTGACCAGGCCTTCCTGCTGCAGCTGATCGGTGATGCCCGTGACGTTGCCGCCGGTCACCATCATGCGGCGCGACAGCTCGCCCATCTTGAGCCCTTCGGGATGGCGGTCGAGTTGCGACATCAGATCGAAGCGCGGCAGCGTGACCGCAAAGTCCTGGCGCAGGCGCGAGCGGATGTCGCCCTCGATCAGCGTGGTGCAGGTCAGCAGGCGCAGCCAGAGCCGCAGCGCCTCGTGGTCCGATTCCCCGGCGCTGGTTTCCAGGTCGACCGGGGTGTCATCGGCGGCGCTGCTGGCGGCGGAAGGATTGGGCATCAGGATTCGGGCAGCGTGAACATTTGATGCCTCAAGTATATGCGCTGCCGCCGTCTTCCCAGTGATTGTGGATGGTCAATCCACCTTGGCGCCCGAATCCTTGACGACCTTGGCCCACTTGGTGGTCTCGGAGCGGATCAGCGCGGCGAACTGTTCGGGCGTGTTGCCCACCGGATCGGCGCCCTGGGCCATCAGCCGTTCACGCACGGCCGGCGTGTTCAAACTCTTGGCCACTTCCTGCTGGATGCGATGGATGATCTCCGGCGGCGTCCCGGCCGGCGCCAGCAGGCCAAACCACGAACTCGCCTCGAAGCCCGGCAGGTTGGCTGCCTGCGCCACGGTGGGCACGCCGGGCAGCGCCGGCGACGGCTTGGCGCTGGTCACGGCCAGCGCCTTGAGCTTGCCCGACTTGATCAGCTGTATCGACGACGGCAGGTTGTCGAACATCACCTGCATGGTGCCGCCGGACAGGTCGGTCAGGGCCGGGCCGCTGCCACGGTACGGAAAGTGAACCATGAAGGTCTTGGTCTGCGTCTTGAACAGCTCGCCGGCCAGGTGGATCGACGTGCCGTTGCCGCTCGACGCCATATTGAGCTTGCCCGGATTGGCGCGCGCGTAGGCGATCAGGTCGTTGACGCTATTGATCTTGTTCTGCTGGGCGAAGGCGGGATTGACCACCAGCACATTGGGCACCGCGGCCACCAGCGTGATCGGCGCGAAGTCCTTGATCGGGTCGAACGGCAGCTTGCCGTAGAGCGACTGGTTGATGCCGTGCGTGCCGACCGTACCCATCAGCAGCGTGTAGCCGTCGGGGGCCGACTTGGCCACGATGTCCGAGCCGATGTTGCCGCCCGCGCCGGGTTTGTTGTCGACCACCACGTTCCAGCCCGGCAGCTTCGACAGCTCGGCCGACACCGCGCGCGCCATGATGTCCGTAGTGCCGCCGGCCGGGAAGGGCACGACCAGCCGGATCGGCCGGGTGGGGTAGGCGTCGTTGGCGAGCGCCGCAGCCGCGGCCAGCGGGCCCAGGGCAGCCGACAGGAGCAGGGCGAGGGTGCGCCGGCGAGATTGATGCATGGCAATGTCTCCAGGTAAGGCGGCCGGGTGTTCCGGTCTGCCGGCCATTCTAGTCGGGCCCGCGCCACTTCGCGGATGAGGTGAAACCCGTTGAGACATTCACGCCGGGGAATCGAAAGGCGCCGGCAGACGCAAAAAAGGCGCCCGGAGGCGCCTTCAAGAAAAGGAACAATGTCGGACTGCGTGAAGCGGATCAGAACTTGTGGCGGACACCCACGGCCACGCCAACCTGGCTGGTCTTGCCCTGCTGCAGCGGGTAGCCGTTGGCAAAGCTGACTGCCGAGGTGTCGAAGTTCAGGCCCGAGTTCTTCACATAGCCGGCCGTCAGGTAGACGTCGGTGCGCTTCGAGAAGTTGTAGTCGGCCACGAAGCTGATCTGCCACGGGTTCTTCGGGTTGTCCGCCGCGAACGCCGACGATGCGCGCATCGTCTTCACGTCGTCGTAGAAGTACGCCAGCGTCAGGCCCAGCGGAGCCGATACCTGGTAGTTCACACCGAACCAGTAGTAGTTGTCGCGCAGCAGTTCGGCGCCCGTGTTGTCGGTCGTGCGGCCGTAGCGGTAGCCCGCCATCAGCTTGGCCGGCCCGACCGTGTAGCTGCCGGCGGCGCCCACCTTGCGCGAACGGCCAGGCTGGCCGATCGTGATCGTCGGACGCCATTCGTCGTACGCCAGCGTCAGGCCCAGCGGGCCGCTCATGTACAGCACGCCGGCACCGCCGCCCGCGTTGTTGTTGAAGTTGCCCGGGGTTTCGCCCGCGCCCGCGGCAGCCAGCGGTACCGGACCGATCGCGGCCACGCCCGTGCCGAAGCTCCAGTGCGCCTCGGCGGTGACCGGGCCGAACACGGCCGTGTACTTGACGGTGTTGTCCGAGCGGAAGTTGGTACCCAGCTGTGCCACCACCGGTTCGTAGAGCGTTGCGTAGCCGGTCGGCGAGAAGTTCGCGAACATGTCGAACATGGTCGTGTACTGACGACCCATGGTCAGACGGCCGTAGCTGTCGCTCTGCAGACCCAGGAATGCCTGACGACCGAACAGGCGGCCGCCTTGCTGCGACCTGCCGTCGTCCAGGCCGAAGCCGCTTTCCAGCACGAACAGTGCCTTCAGGCCGCCGCCCAGGTCTTCAGTGCCACGCAGACCCCAGCGCGAGCCGGACAGGCCGCCGCCGGTCTGCAGGCCAACGCGGCTGCCGCCACCGGGCAGCGAAGGCGGACGGCCATTCGTGCCCCACGTTGCGGGATTGGTGTTGAAGCCGGGTGCCAGGTTGTTGTTGTATTCGATTGGCACGTCGACAACGCCGTACAGGGTCACGCTGGTTTGCGCATTTGCAGCCGTGGCAAAAGCGCTCATCGCGGCAAGCGCGAGTAGCGATTTTTTCATGCTGGGTGATCTCCACTTAAGAATTATTAGTTGAAGCTATGCGGAAGGACCTCCTGTCAGCCCTCTTCATCCTTCCGTGCTTGACTTCCATGGAAGCTGCCGATCACTCTAGCAAAATCACTATTTTTTTGACCCTGTGGTAAACGTCTTGTCTGGTTTTCACAACTCAGGGTTATCCGGGACCCAGGCTTAGCGAAACCTCGCGGGGGCATGCCGATGCGCAAACCTGCACAAAATCCCGCGGGTACAATGCGGGAAATCCCGGTGCGCCATCGAGGAAAAGCTCTACCTATCCGTGGGGCACGCGCGTATGGCGGCCGCAGACCTTCCATTGACACCCATGGACACGTTGATCCACGAATTCGATGTCGCGCTGCGCGCGATTGCCGGTGCGACCCGCGCGGGCCGCGACAATCCCGCAGACCGCCTGACGCCCGATACGGAACAGATGAGTGCAGAGGAGCGCCGCCACGTGGCCGGGCTCATGCGCATCAACCATGTGGGCGAAGTCTGCGCGCAGGCCCTGTACCAGGCGCAGAAGCTGACGGCCCGTAGCGCGCCGGTGCGCGCGCAGATGGATGCCGCGGCGCGCGAGGAAGAAGACCACCTGGCTTGGTGCGCCGAGCGCCTGCGCGAACTCGGTTCCCGGCCGAGCCTGCTCAACCCGCTCTGGTATGCGGGCGCCTTTGCCATCGGCGTCGTGGCAGGCCGGGCGGGCGACCGCATCAGCCTGGGCTTTGTGGCCGAGACCGAGCGCCAGGTCGAGCATCATCTGACCGGGCATCTGGACCGCCTGCCGCCCGCTGATGGCCGCTCGCGTGCCATCCTGGAACAGATGCGCGACGACGAAATCCGTCACGGCGATGCCGCCCGCGATGCCGGCGGCGTGCCGCTGCCCGGCCCGGTGCGTGCGCTGATGCGTGCTGCCTCGAAGATCATGACCACCACGGCGTATCGTATCTAGCAGCGACAGCACAGGCGTGTGACAAATGGCGACGGGCGTGTACGCATCGTTGCCATTTTCATTTTCAGGCAGCGCCTGAACGCTGCCTCGCACAGCTGTGGAAAACTGCCGTGAGCCCTTGGTTGGACGGGGCTGGCGGCAAAACGTTGTATCCTTCCCGACGGCGCGGAACTGGATGCGATTCCCGTCGTCGGCAGTCCTCCCTCAGATAGTTCTCAGGTGGTTTCTCTGCTTTCTTCCCCAAGTGCTTCATTTCATTAAGGATTCACTGTTGCGGTGCGTGAAGTTGGCGCGCTAAGTCTTTGTTCTGATTAAAAAAACCCTGTTTTTTGCCCCATTGCGAGCCTTGACCGGCCAAAACGCTTCCTCTAAAGTGGGAAATAGTGTGAGGAAGTGTATTTTTGTGTGAAATACCGCCTTGTCTCTGCGATGATTCGCATCGGACCGGACGGTTGCGGCCAAGGACGAATCGACCTGCCGAAGGCTGAAATTGCCGGCGGTTACCGGGGGAAAGAGCTTGTTTCAGGGAGCATCGGCGCTGTCGCTCGATGCCAAGGGCCGGATGTCCATTCCGGCCAGGCACCGCGAGGCGCTGCAAACGCAGGCCGAGGGCCGGGTAACGCTGACCAAGCACCCGGATGGCTGCCTGTTGCTCTTTCCCAGGCCCGAGTGGGAGGTCTTCCGCGGCCGTATCGCGGCGCTGCCCATGGATGCCCACTGGTGGAAACGGATCTTCCTTGGCAACGCCGCCGACGTGGAAATGGATGGCGCGGGCCGCGTGCTGATTGCACCGGAGCTGCGCACTGCCGCCATGCTCGACAAGGAAGTGATGCTGCTCGGCATGGGCAGCCATTTCGAAGTCTGGGATGCCGCCACCTACGCCGCCAAGGAACAGGCGGCGATGGCGCAAGGCATGCCGGACGCATTGAAGAATTTCTCTTTCTGAAGAGGTCATGACCCCTACCGAATCGCCGGGGACCACCGCCCTGCGCCATCGCACCGTGTTGCTGGACGAGGCCGTCGACGCGCTCGTCTGGCGGCCCGACGGCGCCTACGTGGACGGCACCTTCGGAAGAGGCGGTCACAGCCGGGCCGTGCTGGCGCGGCTGGGGCCGGCCGGCAGCCTCGTCGCATTCGACAAGGATCCGGCAGCAATCGCAGAAGCGGGCACCATCAAGGATGCCCGCTTCTCCATTGAGCACGCGAGCTTTGCGGAGATGGGCGACCGGCTGGCCGGGCGCCCGCCCGTGGCCGGCGTGCTGCTCGACCTGGGCATCAGCTCGCCCCAGATCGACGAGGCGGCGAGGGGATTTTCCTTTCGTTTCGAGGGCCCGCTGGACATGCGCATGGACACCACGCGCGGCGTCACTGCCGCCGAGTGGCTTGCACAGGCGGACGAGCAAGACATTGCCAGGGTGATACGAGACTATGGGGAAGAACGGTTTGCTGTACAGATTGCAAAGGCGATTGTTGCTCGCCGGAGCGAACCCGGCGATGGCGGACCAGTCGCCACTACTTCAGAGCTTGCCGCGCTCGTGGCGAAAACCGTCAAGACACGCGAGAAGGGTCAGGACCCTGCGACCCGCACCTTTCAAGCTCTACGGATTCACGTCAATCAAGAGCTTGCGGACCTCGAAAGAGGTCTGAAGGCGGCATACGAGCTGCTGCAGGTCGGAGGCCGCCTCGTGGTGATCAGCTTTCATTCGCTCGAGGACCGCATCGTCAAGCGGTTCATGCAGGCGCACGCCCATCCGGACCGCGATGCGGACCCGGCGCTGCGCCGCGCGCCGCTGCGTGCCGCGGACCTGCCGCAGCCCACCATGAAACTGCTGGGCCGTTTCAAGCCCGGCACCCAGGAAGTGGCCGATAACCCGCGCGCACGCTCGGCCGTGATGCGCGTGGCCGAAAAGCTTGGAGGCCGGCCGGCATGAACCGCCTGACCTTCTTCCTGCTTGCCGCGCTGATGCTGTGCGCGCTGTCGCTGGTGAGCGCCCAGCACCAGGCCCGCACGCTGTTCGTGGCGCTGGAGCGTGCGCAGACCGAGGAAAAGCAGCTCGACATCGACTGGTCGCGCCTGCAATACCAGCAGAGTTCGCTCAGCAAGAGCGCGCGCATTGCCGATTCGGCGCGTGCGCAGCTGAAGATGGCGCCGGCCATGGCCGGCCGTACCCAATACCTCCAGGGCGTGGTGCTGCCTGATACCCCGCCCGATGCCCAGCAACCCGCCGGGGGACCCGCCAAATGAGTCTGGCCCGCCCGAGCCTGAACCGCGCCCGCGCCGGCAACAAGCCGCGTGGCGAGGCTGCGCGCCCGCGTACGGGCCAGTTCTCGGCCAGCCCGGTGCTGGGCCTGCGCCTGCCGATGTGGCGCTCGAAGTTCGTGGTGTTCCTGATGTTCGCCGCGTTCCTGGCGCTGGCCGCGCGCGCGATGTGGATCCAGGGCCCGGGCAACCAGTTCTACGAGATGGAGGGCAAGAAGCGCTTCCAGCGCACGCTGGAACTGCCCGCCACGCGCGGCAAGATCCTGGACCGCAACGGCCTGGTGCTGGCCACCAGCCTGCCGGTCAAGGCGATCTGGGCCGTGCCAGAAGACGTGCCCGATCTCGATCCCCAGCGCATGCGCCAGCTGGCCAGGCTGCTGGACATGTCGGAGAAGGACCTGCGCGCCAAGTTCAATGAAGACAAGAGCTTTGTCTACCTGAAGCGCCAGGTGCTGCCCGACGCCGCCGACAAGATCGCGGCGCTCAAGATCGAGGGCGTGCACCAGACCCGCGAGTACAAGCGCTTCTACCCGGAAGGCGAGGCGATGGCGCACATCGTCGGCTTCACCAACGTCGAGGACAAGGGCCAGGAAGGCGTGGAACTGGCGCGCGAAGGCGTGCTGGCCGGCAGCCCCGGCGCGCGCCAGGTGATCAAGGACCGCCTGGGCCGCGTGGTGGAAGACGTCGGCATCCTGAAGACGCCGCGCGACGGCCAGGACATGCAGCTGTCGATCGACGCCAAGATCCAGTACCTGGCCTACAACGAGGTCAAGGCCGTGGTGGAGCGCAACAAGGCCAAGGCCGCCAGCGCCGTGGTGCTCGACGCCCAGACCGGCGAGGTGCTGGCGCTGGCCAACTGGCCCACCTACAACCCGAACGACCGCAGCCGCCTGTCGGGCGAACAGCTGCGCAACCGCGTACTGACCGACACCTTCGAGCCGGGCTCGATGATGAAGCCGATCACCATCGGCCTGGCCCTGCAGCTGGGCCGCGTGACGCCGGCCACGACGGTGGTCACCACCGGCAAGTTCAACTTCGAAGGCGCCACGATCTCGGATACCCACAACTACGGCACGCTCACGGTGGGCGGCGTGATCCAGAAGTCGAGCAACATCGGCACGACCAAGATCGCGATGATGATGAAGCCGCAGGAGATGTGGGACATGTTCACCAGCGTCGGCCTGGGCCAGGCGCCGAAGATCGGCTTCCCGGGCGCGGTGGCTGGCCGCGTGCGGCCCTGGAAGAGCTGGCGCCCGATCGAGCAGGCCACCATGTCGTACGGCTACGGCCTGTCGGTGTCGCTGTTCCAGGTGGCGCACGCCTATACGATCTTCGCCCATGACGGCGAGCTGATCCCGGTGTCGATGTTCAAGACCAACGGCCCGGTCAGCGGCGAACGCATCCTTACGCCCCAGATCGCGCGGGAAGTGCGCGGCATGCTGGAAACCGTGACCGCCCCGGGCGGCACCGCGCCGGAAGCCCAGGTGATGGGCTACCGCGTGGGCGGCAAGACCGGTACCGCGTACAAGCACGTGGGCCGTGGCTACGACCGCAGCAAGTACCGCGCGTCGTTCATCGGCCTGGCGCCGATGTCGAACCCGCGCGTGATCGTGGCGGTCAGCGTCGACGAGCCGACTGCCGGCAGCCACTATGGCGGCGCCGTGGCCGGCCCGGTTTTCTCGGCCATTACCGGCGGCGCGCTGCGTTCGCTGAACGTCCAGCCGGATTCGCCGATCCGCCAGCTGATGGTCACCGACAAGGTTCAGGAAAGCGAACCACCGTGGAGCGCCACGCCATGACGGCCAAGCCGCTGCTCCCGATCGAGGTGTCCACTCAGGCCAGCAACGCGCTGGCCTGGCTGCATTCGCACGCGCCGGCCGGTGCCAGGCTGACCGGCGACACGCGCCGCCTGCAGCCGGGCGACGTCTTCTTTGCCTACGTGCTGGGTAACGAACGCCTGGCGACCGACGGCCGTCCGCATATCGACAAGGCCATCGCCGCCGGCGCCTCGGCCGTGATCTACGAGGCCGATGGCTTCGACTGGCCGCACGGCGATGCCGTGCCGCACCTGCCCGTGTCGCAACTGCACTGGCTGGCCGGCCCGATCGCGGCCGGCTGGTACGGCATCGGCGCCCGCAACCTGGCGGTGACCGGCATCACCGGCACCAACGGCAAGACATCGTGCGCGCAGTGGCTGGCGCGTCTGCTGCAGGGCACCGGCACGCCGTGCGCGACGATCGGCACGCTGGGCACGGGTTTCCCCGATGCACTGCGCATCACCGGTTTCACCACGCCCGACGCCGTGCAGCTGCAGGCCAGCCTGGCCGAGCTGAACGATGCCGGCGCGCACGCCATCGCCATGGAAGTGTCGTCGCACGGCCTGGAACAGGGCCGCGTGGCAGGCACCCGGTTTGGCGTGGCGGTGCTGACCAACCTCACGCAGGATCACCTCGACTACCACGGCACGATGACCGAGTACGAGGCCGCCAAGGCGCTGCTGTTCCAGTGGGATGGCCTGCGCGCGGCCGTGATCAATCGCGACGACGCCATGGGCGGCCGCCTGCTGGCCGGCAATGCCGCCGCCGTCAGCGCGCCGCAGGTCATCGAATATGGCATCGACGGCAAGGCCGGTGCCTCGGCGGCACGCGGGCAGTGGCTGCGCGCCATCGATGTGCGCGCCACGGCGTCGGGCACGGCGTTCCATGTCGATGGCAGCTTCGGCAGCGCCGACGTGACCACGCCGATGATCGGCGCTTTCAACGTCAGCAATCTGCTGGCGGTGCTGGGTGCCGCGCTGGCGCAGGGCGTGGCCTGGGATGCGGCGATTGCCGCCCTTCGCCAGCTGACGCCGGTCGATGGCCGCATGGAACTGTTCGGCGGCCATGACGCGCCGCTGGCCGTGGTGGACTATGCCCACACGCCCGACGCGCTGGTGCAGACGCTGACCGCGCTGCGCCCGGTGGCCGACGCCCGCCAGGGCCGGCTCTGGTGCGTATTCGGCTGCGGCGGCGACCGCGACGCCACCAAGCGCCCGCTGATGGGCGACGTGGCGGAGCGTCTGGCCGACGACGTAGTGCTGACCAGCGACAACCCGCGCAGCGAAGATCCGCTCGATATCCTCGAACAGATCGCCGACGGCATGCAGGACCGCAGCCGCGTGCGGCTGATCGAAGACCGCGCCGCGGCCATCCTTTACGCAATCAAGCACGCCGCCCCGGCCGATGTGGTGCTCGTGGCCGGCAAGGGCCATGAAGCTACGCAGGAGATCCAGGGCCGCAAGCGGCCGTTCTCGGACCGCGAACATGTGCGGCTGACCCTGGGCACGCGGGGGGTGTCGGCATGAACGGACACCCGATGACGAATTTGCAGCAAGCCGCCGGCTGGATGGCCAGCGCACGTATTTCCGGCGATGTCGCGCGCACGTTCTCGCGCGTGCATACCGACAGCCGTACCGTACAGCCGGGCGATCTGTTCGTGGCGCTCAAGGGCGACCGCTTCGACGCCCATGACTTCCTGGCCGATGTGGTGGCGCGCGGCGCCGCCGCCGTGCTGGTGAGCCGCGACATCGACCTCGACGTGCCGGCGCTGATTGTGCCGGACACGCGTATCGGTCTGGGCGAACTCGGTGCCGGCTGGCGCCGCCAGTTCACGCCGCCGACGGTGGCCGTCACCGGCAGCAACGGCAAGACCACGGTCAAGGAAATGATCGCGGCGATCTTTGCCGCAGCCGTGGGCGAGGACGACCGGCTGGCCACGGGCGGCAACCTGAACAACGATATCGGCCTGCCGCTGACGGTGCTGCGCCTGCGCGCGCACCACAAGCTGGCGGTGCTGGAGCTGGGCATGAACCACCCGGGCGAGACGGTCTACCTGGCCGCCATTGCCCAGCCGACCGTGGCCGTGATCACCAACGCGCAGCGCGAGCACCAGGAATTCATGGTCAGCGTGGAAGCGGTGGCCCACGAGCACGCCAGCGCCATCGCCGCGCTGCCGGCCGATGGCGTGGCGGTGTTCCCGGTGGATGCCGAAAGCGGCGGCGCGCATGCCGCGATCTGGCGCCAGGCCGCCGGCAAGCGCCGCGTGCTGGCGTTCGGCACCGACGCGTCTGCCGATGTGCGCGCGTCCGTGACGCTGGCCGACGGCGTCCAGGTGCTGCACGTGACCGCGCCGGGCCAGACGTTCGACCTGCGGTTGCAGCTGCTGGGCGCGCACAACGTGCGCAACGCGCTGGCCGCCACGGCCTGCGCGCTGGCGGCCGGGGTGGCGGTGGATGCCATCCAGCGCGGCATCGCGGGCTTTTCGGCCGTGAAGGGCCGCCTGCAGGTCAAGCACACGCCGGCCGGCACGGTGGTCATCGACGACACCTACAACGCGAATCCCGATTCCATGCGCGCCGCCATCGACGTGCTGGCCGGGTTTGCCGCCCCGCGCGTGCTGGTGCTGGGCGACATGGGCGAAGTGGGCGACCAGGGCCCGGCGTTCCATACCGAGATTGGCGCCTACGCACGCGAGCGCGGCATCGAGACGCTGTGGGCGCTGGGCGATCTGGCGACGCATGCCGTGCAGGCATATGGCCCGGGCGCGCGCCATTTTGCCGGTGCGGAAGCGCTGGCGCAGGCGCTGAAGGAAGACAAGGAGGGCGTGGTGGCTGGTGCAGCCGCCGTGCTCGTGAAGGGATCGCGCTTCATGCGCATGGAACGGATGGTCGATGCGCTGGTCGCATCACCTTCCGCTCACTAAGAAAGACGAACGATGTTATTGGCACTGGCCCAGTGGCTGCAAAACGATTACAGCTTCCTGCGGGTCGTTAACTACCTGACCTTCCGCGCGGTGATGGCCAACCTCACCGCGCTGGTGATCGGCCTCGGTTTCGGGCCGTGGGTCATCCGTCGCCTGACCGAACTGAAGATCGGTCAGGCCGTCCGTACCATCGGCCCGCAGACGCACCTGGTCAAGTCCGGCACGCCGACCATGGGCGGCGTGCTGGTGCTGATCTCGATCTGCGTGTCGACGCTGCTCTGGTGCGACTGGGGCAACCGCTTCATCTGGGTGGTGCTGCTGGTGACGCTGGGCTACGGCGCCGTGGGCTGGGTCGACGACTACCGCAAGGTGGTGTATCGCGACCCGCGCGGCATGTCGAGCCGCGAGAAGTTCTTCTGGCAGACCCTGATTGGCCTGGTGGCTGCCGTGTACCTGGCGTTCTCGGTGACCGAGGCCAGCAACGTCCGGGTCTGGAGCCTGTTCCTGAGCTGGATCGAAGGCGGCATGTTCGCCGATGTGCCGTACAAGACCAACCTGATCGTCCCGTTCTTCAAGGAAATCAGCTACCCGCTGGGCGTGACCGGCTTCATCGTGCTGACGTACCTGGTGATCGTCGGTTCCAGCAACGCGGTGAACCTGACCGACGGCCTGGACGGCCTGGTGATCATGCCCGTGGTGCTGGTTGGCGGCGGCCTGGGCGTGTTCGCCTACGTGATGGGCAACGCGGTCTACAGCAAGTACCTGCTGTTCCCGCATATCCCGGGCGCCGGCGAGCTGCTGATCTTCTGCTCGGCGATGGCCGGCGCGGGCCTGGCCTTCCTCTGGTTCAACGCGCACCCGGCGCGTGTGTTCATGGGCGATGTCGGCGCGCTGGCGCTGGGCGGCGCGCTGGGCACCATCGCCGTGATCGTGCGCCAGGAAATCGTGCTGTTCGTGATGGGCGGCATCTTCGTGGTGGAAACGCTGTCGGTGATGCTGCAGGTCACGTGGTTCAAGTTCACGAAGAAACGCTATGGCGAAGGCCGGCGCCTGTTCCGCATGGCCCCGCTGCACCACCACTTCGAACTGAGTGGCTGGAAGGAAACACAGGTCACCGTGCGGTTCTGGATCATCACGATGCTGCTGGTGCTGATTGGCCTGTCGACGCTGAAGCTGCGCTGAGCGTCCCCGAAAACTGAAGCTCTCTATATATAGGCAGGAATCGAAGTGTTTGGCGTGTTGCAGAAACCTCATGTGCTGGTACTTGGCCTCGGTGAATCGGGGCTGGCCATGGCACGCTGGTGCGGCCTGAACGGCTGCCGCGTGCGCGTGGCCGACACCCGCGAGGCGCCCGCCAATCTTGCCTTCCTGCAGGCCGAACTGACCACGGCGCAGTTTGTCGGCGGCCCGTTCGCCGAAAGCCTGCTCGACGATATCGGCCTGGTGGCGATCAGCCCGGGCCTGTCGCCGCTGGAGCCCGATACCAAGGCGCTGCTCGATGCCGCCCAGGCACGAGGCATCCCGGTCTGGGGCGAGATCGAACTGTTCGCCCAGGCGCTGGGATACCTGGAAGCCACGTCGGGCTACGCGCCGCGCGTGCTGGCCATCACCGGCACCAACGGCAAGACCACCACCACGGCGCTGACCGGCCGGCTGATCGAACGCGCGGGCAAGACCGTGGGCGTGGCCGGCAACATCAGCCCGTCGGCACTGGACAAGCTGTCGGCCTGCATCGCCAGCGCCACGCTGCCCGATGTCTGGGTGCTGGAGCTGTCGAGCTTCCAGCTGGAATACACGTTCTCCCTGGCGCCTCACGCGGCGACAGTGCTCAACGTCACGCAGGATCACCTGGACTGGCACGGCAGCATGGAAGCTTACGCCGCCGCCAAGGCCCGCATCTTCGGCCCGGACGGCAAGGGCTGCGTGCAGGTGCTGAACCGCCAGGACAGGCTGACGCTGGACACGGCCCGTCCGGGCACGACGCCGGTAACCTTCGGCACCGACCTGCCCGAGACCGCCGGCAGCTACGGCGTGCTGCGAGACGGCGGCATGCCGTGGCTGATCGTGGCCGAGCCCGATACGGAAGCCGAACCGGAGCAGAAGCCCCGCCGCCGCAAGAAGGACGAGGTGGTCGCGGAAGCCGTGCCGGTGCGCCACAAGCGCCTGATGCCGGCGGATGCACTGCATATCCGTGGCCTGCACAACGCCACCAATGCCATGGCGGCGCTGGCGCTGTGCCGTGCGATCGACCTGCCGCTGAACGCGCTGCTGCATGGCCTGCGCGAGTACCGCGGCGAGCCGCACCGCGTGGAGTGGGTGGCGACCATCGACGAAGTCGAGTATTTCGACGATAGCAAGGGCACCAATGTCGGCGCCACCGTGGCCGCGCTGAACGGGCTGGACAAGCGCGTGGTGCTGATCGCCGGCGGCGAAGGCAAGGGCCAGGACTTTTCCCCGCTGGCCGCGCCGGTGACGCAATATGCACGCGCCGTGGTGCTGATCGGCAAGGACGCCGGCGCCATCCGCGAGGCACTGGCCGCTACGGGCGCGCAGATCGTTGACGCCGCCACGCTGGAAGAGGCGGTCGAGAAATCGGCGGGTCTGGCCGAAGCGGGCGATGTCGTATTGCTGTCGCCGGCGTGTGCCAGCCTCGACATGTTCCGCAATTACGTGCATCGCGCGCAGGTGTTTCGCGGCGCGGTGGAAGAACTGGCCCTGTCCCGGGGGATCATGCCATGAGCGACTCGCAGGTCAAGCGCAGCGGATTCATCGGCGCCACCATCGGCAACGCCTGGGGTGGCCTGCGCGACGCGGTGTCGGGCGTCAAGCCCACCCGTTCGCGGATGATGGAGTACGACCAGCCCCTGCTCTGGGTGGCCATCGTGCTGCTGACGTTCGGCCTGGTGATGGTCTATTCGGCATCGATCGCGCTGCCCGACTCGCCGCGCTACGCCAACTACCGCGAGGCGCACTTCCTGGTGCGCCATGCGTTCGCGCTGTTCATCGGCCTGTCGGTGGGGCTGGCGGCGTTCCAGGTGCCCGTCAAGGTGTGGGACAAGTACGCGCCCAAGCTGTTCATCATCGCGCTGGTGCTGCTGGTGCTGGTGCTGGTGCCGTTCGTGGGCAAGGGTGTGAATGGCGCGCGGCGCTGGATTCCGCTGGGCGTGATGAACTTCCAGCCATCGGAACTGATGAAGCTGGCCGTGGTGCTGTACGCGGCCAACTACACGGTGCGCAAGCAGGAATGGATGCAGACCGTCAGCAAGGGCTTCCTGCCGATGGGCGTGGCGGTGGTGGTGGTGGGCATGCTGCTGCTGCTGGAACCCGACATGGGCGCATTCCTGGTGATCGCGGCCGTGGCCATGGGCATCCTGTTCCTGGGCGGCATCAACGGCAAGCTGTTCGCCGGCCTGGTGGGCGTGGCCGTGGGCGCGTTCGCGCTGCTGATCACGGCATCGCCGTGGCGCCGCGAGCGGATCTTTGCGTACCTGAACCCGTGGGAAGAGAGCAACGCGCTGGGCAAGGCGTATCAGCTGACGCACTCGCTGATCGCATTCGGCCGTGGCGAATGGACGGGCGTGGGCCTGGGCGGCAGCATCGAGAAGCTGCACTACCTGCCCGAGGCGCATACCGACTTCATCCTTGCGGTGATCGGTGAGGAATTCGGCTTCATCGGCGTGCTGGTGATGATCGTGCTGTTCTATTGGCTGGTGCGCCGCTGCTTCAACATCGGCCGTACCGCGCTGCAGCTCGACCGCACGTTTGCCGGGCTGGTGGCCAAGGGCATCGGCGTGTGGGTCGGCTGGCAGACCTTCATCAACATGGGCGTGAACCTGGGCCTGCTGCCCACCAAGGGGCTGACACTGCCGCTGGTGAGCTACGGCGGCTCGGGCATCCTGATGAACTGCGTGGCGCTGGCGATCGTTCTGCGGATCGATTACGAGAACAGAGTGCTGATGCGTGGGGGGAAGGTATGACCGACCGCACCCTTCTCGTCATGGCTGGCGGCACCGGGGGACACGTGTTCCCGGGGCTGGCGGTCGCGCGTGCGCTTCGCGACGAGGGCTGGCGCGTGGTCTGGCTGGGCAATCGCTCGGGCATGGAAGCCACCCTGGTGCCGAAGCATGACATCCCGATGGAGTACATCCAGTTCGGCGGCCTGCGCGGCAAGGGCCTGGTGACCAAGCTGCTGCTGCCGTTGAACCTGCTGCGCGCGTTCTGGCAGAGCATCGGCGCGCTGCGCCGGGTAAAGCCGGACGTGGTGCTGGGCATGGGCGGCTACATCACGTTCCCGGCCGGGATGATGGCGTCGCTGCTGGGCCGGCCGCTGGTGCTGCACGAGCAGAACTCCATCGCCGGGCTGGCCAACAAGGTGCTGGCCAAGGTGGCCGACCGCGTGCTGTGCGCGTTCCCGGACGCGCTGCCGGACAGCGAATGGACGGGCAACCCGGTCCGCGCCGAACTGGCGGCGATCCCCGAGCCGGCATCGCGCTACGACCATCGCACCGGACCGCTGCGCATCCTGGTGGTTGGCGGCAGCCTCGGCGCGGCGGCGCTGAACGACGTGGTGCCGAAGGCGCTGGCCTTGCTGCCCGAGGCCACCCGGCCGGCGGTGAAGCATCAGGCCGGCGCGAAACAGATCGACCAGCTGCGGGCGAACTACGTGGCGGCGGGCGTGGCCGGCGAGACCGTGCCATTCATCGACGACATGGCGGCGGCCTACGCCGACGCCGACCTGGTCATCTGCCGCGCTGGCGCGATGACGGTTTCGGAAGTGGCGGCCGCCGGGGTGGCCGCGCTGTTCGTGCCGTTCCCGCACGCGGTGGACGACCACCAGACCACCAACGCCAGCTTCCTGTCGAAGCAGGGCGCGGCGTTGCTGGTGCAACAGAACGCATTGACCGCGGAGGGCCTGGCGCAAACGATCGCCGGGCTGGACCGCGGCCAGTTGAAGGACATGGCGTGCGCTGCGCGCAGCCTGGCCAAACCTGAGGCAACCCGGCGCGTGGCCGAGATCTGCCGTCAGATGGCGGGCGAAAAATGAAACGGAAGCAATGAAGCATATCGTCAAGAACATCCACTTCGTAGGCATTGGCGGGGCCGGCATGAGCGGCATCGCCGAGGTCCTGCTGAACCTGGGCTACAAGGTCTCGGGCTCCGACATGGGCAGCAACGCTGCCACGCGGCGCCTGGCCTCGCTCGGCGCCCGCGTTTGCCACGGCCATGATGCGGCCAACGTGGAAGGCGCCAATGCCGTGGTCGTGTCAACCGCGGTGACCCACGACAACCCGGAAGTGCTGGCCGCGCGCGCCAGGCGCATTCCGGTGGTGCCGCGCGCCGTGATGCTGGCCGAACTGATGCGCCTGAAGCAGGGCGTGGCCATCGCCGGCACGCATGGCAAGACCACCACCACCAGCCTGGTGGCGTCGGTGCTGGCCGAGGGCGGGCTCGACCCGACCTTCGTCATCGGCGGCCGCCTGAATTCGGCCGGTGCCAACGCGCGCCTGGGCACGGGCGACTTCATCGTGGCCGAGGCCGACGAGTCGGATGCGTCGTTCCTGAACCTGTTCCCGGTGATGGAAGTCATCACCAATATCGACGCCGACCACATGGACACGTACGGGCATGACTTTGCCCGTCTGAAGCAGGCGTTCGTGGAATTCACCCAGCGCCTGCCGTTCTATGGCATTGCCGTGCTGTGCGTGGATGACCCGAACGTGCGCGAGATCATGCCGTTCGTGTCCAAGCCCGTGGTGCGCTACGGCTTTGCCGAGGATGCCCAGATCCGCGCGATCAATGCCCGCGCGGTGGATGGCCAGATGCATTTCACGGTGCTGCGCCAGCTCAACGGCCACGCAGAGCCGCCGCTGGACGTGGTGCTGAACCTGCCGGGCCTGCACAACGTGCAGAACGCGCTGGCCGCCATCGCCATCGCCACCGAACTGGAGGTCCCTGACGCCGCCATCGTCAAGGCGCTGCGCGAATTTCACGGCGTGGGTCGCCGCTTCCAACGCTACGGCGAGGTGGCGACGCCCGATGGCGCCGGCACGTTCACGCTGGTGGACGACTATGGCCACCACCCGGTGGAAATGGCCGCCACGCTGGCCGCCGCGCGCGGTGCATTCCCGGACCGCCGGCTGGTGCTGGCCTTCCAGCCGCACCGGTTCACGCGGACGCGCGACTGCTTCGAGGATTTCGTGAAGGTGCTGGGCACCGTCGACGCGCTGCTGCTGGCCGAGGTGTATTCGGCCGGCGAGGCGCCCATCGTGGCCGCCGACGGCCGCGCGCTGACCCGCGCGCTGCGGGTGGCCAACAAGGTAGAACCCGTTTTTGTGGAACAGATCGAAGACATGCCCCAGTCGATTCTGGATGCCGTGCGACCTGGCGATGTGGTCGTGACCATGGGAGCCGGCACGATCGGTGCGGTCCCGGGACAACTGGTGTCGCACCAGGCGGGAGGTCAGCAATGAGCTTCGTGGCGCATCCCAATATCGATCCGAAATCGCTGGGCAAGGTTGGCGTGCTGCTGGGCGGGCGCTCGGCCGAGCGCGAAATCTCGCTGATGTCCGGCAACGGCGTGCTGGCGGCACTGAAGTCGCGCGGCGTGGACGCCCACGCGTTCGACCCGGCGCTGCAGTCCGTGGCGGAACTGGCCGCGGCGAAGTTCGACCGCGTCTTCATCGCGCTGCATGGCCGTTACGGCGAGGACGGCACGATGCAGGGCCTGCTGGAACAGCTGGGCGTGCCCTATACAGGCAGCGGCGTGCTGGCGTCGGCGCTGGCCATGGACAAGCAGGCCACCAAGCGCCTGTGGATGACGCACGGCCTGGCCACGCCGCGCTTTGCGATGCTGTACGCCGATACCGATTTCGACGCCGTGGTGCGGGATCTGGGCCTGCCGCTGATCGTCAAGCCGGCCCGCGAGGGGTCGTCGATCGGCCTGACCAAGGTCACCGACGCCGGCCAGATGCGCGAGGCGTTCGAGAAGGCGGCGGGGCTCGATGCCGACGTCATCGCCGAGACGTTCATCGATGGCGACGAGCTGACTTGCCCCGTGGTGGGCGAGGGCGCATCGGCCGAAGCACTGCCCGTGATCAAGATTGTCGCGCCCGAGTCGAACTACGACTATCAAAATAAGTACTTTACTGACGTTACCCAATACCTGTGCCCGTCAACTTTGCCGGAAGCGCTGGAGAACGAAGTGCGGGCGCTGGCCGTCGAAGCGTTTCGCGTGCTGGGTTGCCGTGGCTGGGCCCGTGCGGACGTCATGCTCACCCGCGACGGCCGCCCGCATCTGCTCGAAATGAATACGTCGCCCGGCATGACCGGCCATTCGCTCGTGCCGATGGCGGCGCGCGCGGCAGGCATCAGCTACGAGGATTTCGTGATGCAGGTGCTGGCCGCCGCGACGCTTGACCTGCATCCGAACGAGCACTGGAAACCCGAATAACCGTATCACCAACGGCTGACCGCCCAACCAAACGACCATGTGGCACAACGCGCGCCTGCTCAACCTGATCGCCTCAGCGCTCTATGCGCTGGTGGCGCTCATGGCGCTTGGCGCCGGCCTGCTGTGGCTGGCGCAGCGGCCCGTGTTCGCCATTACCCACGTGGAACTGACGTCGCTGGACGGCAGCCAGCTGCGCCATGTGAACGCGCCGAGCGTGCGGGCCAACGCGCTCAACAAGCTGTCGGGCAATTTCTTCACGCTCGACCTGAACGCCGCGCGGCAGGCGTTCGAGTCCGTGCCCTGGGTGCGCCATGCCAGCGTGCGGCGCGAATGGCCGAACGGACTGGCGGTGCAGGTGGAAGAGCACGAAGCCCTGGGCACGTGGGGCGGGTCGGACAGCGGCCGGCTGATCAATACCTACGGTGAGGTATTCGTGGCCAATACGGCCGAAGCCGAGGAAGACGCCCAGTTGCTGGCGCTGGACGGTCCGCCGGACAGCGAGGAAGACGTGGTCGAGAAGCTGGAAACCATGCGCGAGTGGTTCAAGCCGATCAAGGCCGAGCCGCTGGCGGTGGCACTTTCCGGTCGCTATGCCTGGCGGGCGAAGCTGTCCAACGGCACGGTGATCGAGTTCGGGCGCGAGCAGAACGACGAGGATCGCGCCGCCATGGAGGCGCGGGTCAAGCGTTTCGTGGCGTCGTGGCCGCAGTTGACCCAGCAGTGGGGCAAGCAGATCGAGTACGCCGACCTGCGGTATCCCAACGGTTTTGCCATCCGCACGGCCAGCGTGCGCTTCCTGACCGATGCCCAGGCGCAGGCGGCGGCCAAGGCAGCGGCCAAGGCAGCGGCGGGGGCGGCTGGTTCCCAGGCGGCTTCGGCCGGCAACACCAACAACAATCCGACGCGACTCAAGAGTAAGAACGCGGAGAAAACTCGATGAGCAAGGAATACAAGGACCTTCTGGTCGGTCTCGATATCGGCACCTCGAAGGTGGCGGCCGTGGTGGCGGAACTGCGCCCCGACGGCAGCTATGAGGTCATCGGGATGGGCCAATCAGAGTCCAAGGGTTTGAAAAAGGGGGTCGTGGTCAACATCGAGGCCACCGTGCAGTCGATCCAGCGCGCGCTGGAAGAGGCCGAACTGATGGCCGATTGCAAGATTGCCGAGGTGTTCACGGGCATTGCCGGCAGCCATATCCGCAGCTTCAACTCCAGCGGCATGGTGGCCATCAAGGACAAGGAGGTCACGCAGACGGACGTGGCCCGCGTGATCGAGACCGCCAAGGCGGTGAACATCCCGACCGACCAGCAGATCCTGCACATCCTGACGCAGGAATTCATCATCGACGGCCAGGAAGACGTGCGCGAGCCCATCGGCATGAGCGGCATCCGCCTGGAAGTGAAGGTGCATATCGTCACGGGCGCGGTCAGCGCGGCGCAGAACATCGTCAAGTGCGTGCGCCGTTGCGGCCTGGAAGTGCATGACCTGATTCTGCAGCCGCTGGCGTCGAGCCTGGCGGTGCTCACCGAGGACGAGAAGGAACTGGGCGTGGTGCTGGTCGACATCGGCGGCGGCACCACTGATATCGCCATCTTCAGCGAGGGCGCGATCCGCCATACGGCCGTGATCCCCATCGCCGGCGACCAGATCACCAACGACATCGCCATGGCGCTGCGCACGCCGACGCCCGATGCCGAGGACATCAAGATGCAGTACGGCATTGCCAAGCAGGCGATTGCCGACCCGGAAGACATGATCGAGGTGCCCGGCGTGGGCGACCGCGGCACGCGCACGCTGAGCCGGCAGGCGCTGGCCGCGGTGATCGAGCCGCGTATCGAGGAGCTGTATTCGCTGGTGCACCAGGTGGTGCGCGAGTCCGGCTACGAGGAACTGCTGTCGTCGGGCGTGGTGATCACCGGCGGCACGGCGATGATGCCGGGCATGGTGGAGCTGGGCGAGGACATTTTCCTGAAGCCGGTGCGCGTGGGCGTGCCCGAGTACCGCGGCAATCTGCACGAAGTCGTGAAGAGTCCGCGCTATTCGACCGTTATGGGTCTGCTGCAGGAAGGCTGCGTGCAGCGCATGCGCGGCCGCAAGGTGGCCGTGCAGAGCGGCCAGGTGAAGCAGGTGTGGACGCGCATGAAGGAATGGTTTGTCGGCAACTTCTGAGCCGCAAGCTTGTCAGGACTTTTTTAAGTGTGACGATCCTGTTGCAGTCAGCCGAACGGATCGTGGCACGTTGAGCAGGTCAAGCAGTTTTTCTGATGTATTGGCTAGTAGTTCTTTGATGGTTTCTTGTTCAGAAACCAAGGGTTGCGGCGGGGAGGCCGCAGCGTTTGGGGACTGATTTTTCTCGGAGGCAGTGATGGACTTTGACATGATCGAAACGGAGATTCAGGACGGCACCATCATCAAGGTGGTGGGCGTGGGCGGTGCAGGCGGCAACGCCGTGCAGCACATGATCAGCCGTGGCGTGCAGGGCGTGGAATTCATCTGCATGAACACCGATGCCCAGGCGCTGAAGCGTTCGAGCGCATCGCGCGTGCTGCAGCTTGGCAATTCCGGCCTGGGTGCCGGCGCCAAGCCTGAAGTGGGCCGCAACTGCGCGGAGCAGGCTCGCGAGCAGATCGCCGATTCGCTGCGCGGTGCCCACATGGTCTTCATCACTGCCGGCATGGGCGGCGGTACCGGTACGGGCGCCGCGCCGATCGTGGCGCAGGTGGCCAAGGAAATGGGCATCCTGACCGTGGGCGTGGTCAGCAAGCCGTTCGACTTCGAAGGCGCGCGCCGCGCCAAGGTGGCCGAACATGGCTCGGGCGAGCTGGAATCGTCGGTGGACTCGCTGATCGTTGTGCTCAACGAAAAGCTGTTCGAGGTGATGGGCGACGACGCCGAGATGGACAAGTGCTTCCAGTGCGCCGATGACGTGCTGCACAACGCCGTGGCCGGTATCGCCGAAATCATCAATGTCGATGGTCTGGTGAACGTCGACTTCGAAGACGTGAAGACGGTGATGGGCGAGCAGGGCAAAGCCATGATGGGCACGGCAACGGTGTCGGGCGTGGACCGCGCCCGCCTGGCGGCCGAGCAGGCCGTGGCCAGCCCGCTGCTGGAAGGCGTGGACCTGTCCGGCGCGCGCGGCGTGCTGGTCAACATCACGGCCAGCCGTTCGCTGAAGCTGTCGGAAACCAAGGAAGTCATGAACACGATCCGCAGCTACGCCGCGGAAGACGCGACCGTGATCTTCGGTACGGTGTACGACGACTCGATGGGTGACGCCCTGCGCGTGACCGTGGTGGCCACGGGCCTGGGCCGTTCGGCCAAGAAACAGCAGCCGATGACGCTGCTGAAGACCGGCACGGACAATATCCCGGTGCAGATGATGGCAGGCCTGACGGCCGCGCCGGCACACGCATCGCCGGACTACAGCAACCTGGATACCCCGGCGGTGTGGCGCAGTTCGCGTGAGTCGGCATCGGCTCACGTGGCGGCGTTGCAAGAAAAGGGTGTGGATACGTACGACATCCCGGCCTTCCTGCGCAAGCAGGCGGACTAAGTTGGGAACCGGCAGGGCAGCGGCATCCGCCGCGCGCCTGGCAGGCTGTCGACGGTCCGTCACGCATCGCCCGGGCGCTCCCTATCCGCCCGGCGTTTGCCTGGACTGACGTAACCCGTCAGTGCGTGCGGCTGCGCCGCGCCACGCCACATGTTGTCCGTCGCATCCCGTTGCCGGGCAGGCAGGCCATCGGCCGCCTCCCCGGACTGGTTTCCCGCCCCCGGCGGCGGGATGTCTCCGTCCGCGCGGCGCGTTTACCCAACGCGCCGCGCGGCGTTTTGAAGCCCAGGTAATTCCTGCTGCACCCGCCTGCCGCGCCGCTTGGTGGCGACGGCATCCGCCCCTATGATGCAGGCAGGTTTTTCCGATATACGCCAGACCGCTAGAGGACTGTTCAAAATGATCGCCGTAGGCCAGCGCGTCCCCGACGCCACGTTGTACGAATTCTTTGAAACCGAGACCGGCGGCTGCGCGCTCGGCCCCAACGCCTTCCCGGTGGCCGAACTGGTCAAGGGCAAGAAGATCGTTGTGTTTGGCCTGCCCGGCGCATTCACGCCCACCTGTTCGGCCAAGCATGTGCCGGGCTTCATCAAGCTCAACGACCAGCTGCGCGCGGCTGGCGTGGATGAGGTCTGGTGCCATTCGGTCAACGACGCCTTCGTGATGGGCGCCTGGGGCCGCGAGCAGAAGACCGACGGAAAGGTCCGCATGATGGCCGACGGTGCCGCCCAGTGGGCCAAGGCTCTGGGCCTGGACCAGGACCTGAGCCAGCGCGGTCTGGGCGTGCGCGCCAAGCGCTATGCCATGGTCATCGACGATGGCGTGGTGACGCACCTGGCCGTGGAAGAACCGGGCGAATTCAAGGTCAGCAGCGCCGAAGCCGTTCTGGAAGCGTTGCGCGCCTGACACGAAGCGTGTCAAGAAAAGTGATGTTTTGGGCGTTTCATTAACATTGCATAACACCCGGACACAAAGTGGTGCAGCGCAATACATCCAGTAATGGTAGTATCGCGTTATTGGAAATTACGCCCAATAGCTTTTAATAATAGTTGAGGCCGTCATGCTCAAACAGCGCACTATCAAATCCGTGGTGAAGACGGTCGGCATCGGTTTGCACTCGGGTCGCAAGGTGACGCTGTCGCTGAGGCCGGCCCCCGCCGATACCGGCATCGTTTTCACGCGCGTCGATCTGCCCGAAGCGGTAGAAATTCCGGTGGCCGCCAGCGCCATTGGCGACACGCGTCTGGCGTCGGTCCTGCAGAAGGACGGCGCCCGCGTTTCGACGGTCGAGCACCTGATGTCGGCCTGCGCCGGACTGGGCATCGACAACCTCTACGTCGACGTCGACGCCGAAGAAATCCCGATCATGGACGGCAGCGCGGCGTCGTTCGTGTTCCTGCTGCAGTCCGCAGGCATCGAGGAGCAGCCGACCGCCAAGCGTTTCATCCGCGTCAAGAAGGCGGTGGAAGTGCGCGAGGGCGACAAGCTGGCCCGCCTGGAGCCGTTCTTCGGTTTCAAACTCGCGTTCACGATCGACTTCCGCCATCCGGCGGTCGACAAGACCGGGCAGACCTTCTCGATCGACTTTGCCGATACGAGCTATGTCCGTGAGATCGCCCGTGCCCGCACGTTCGGCTTTGCCCACGAGGTGGAAGCATTGCGCGAGATGGGCCTGGCTCGTGGTGGCAGCCTGGACAACGCGATCGTGCTCGACGAGCACCGCATGCTCAACAACGAGGAACTGCGCTACGGCGACGAGTTCGTGCGTCACAAGATCCTCGATGCGATTGGCGATCTGTACGTGGTGGGTCATCCGCTGATTGGCTCGTACATTGCGCACAAGTCGGGCCACGGCCTGAACAACCAACTGCTGCGCGCCCTGCTGGCCGACCAGGAAGCGTACGAGATCGTGACCTTCGACAAGGTTGAGGAAGCGCCGACGGCCTTCCTGCCGCAGGCGCAGCCGGCCTTTGCCTGATCGTCCATAGCGGTTCCGCCAGATTGAAAAACCCCCGTTCGAGCGGGGGTTTTCGTTTGGAGCGCCGATCAGGCCGGCAAGGGTTTCGCGGGTTTGGGGCCCGCCACGGCCAGCACGATACCCAGCGCGACACCCAGCAATGCCGCAAACAGGATCTGGGAATCGGGGGGCAGCAGGAAGGTCAGGCCGTGGGCGGGAATCCAGAAGAACGGAATGGTCTTCTTGAATACGAATCCCCACTGCGTCTGCCAGTCGAGCGCCTTCAGATGTTCCGCGACGGCAATCGGCCGGTACAGCGCCCGCCAGGAACCCTGATGGCGGACGATATGCATGTCCGTGACCTTATGGGCGGTCATCATGACTGGCGAGAAGGTCAGGTTCAGCAAGGTGCTGATAATCAATGCACCCGCCAGCTTGAGCATCGAGAAACCGCCTGCCATGGCCGCGACGACGCCGTCGACACCCAGGTATTCCGCAAAATAGGGCGAGCCGACGGCAAAGACCTTGAATGCCATGCTGATGAACAGGCCGAGAATGCCCCAAACGACCATTCTCGGCAGGATGCCGAAGCCCTTCCCGAGATAATGCCCGGTGCGGATGCGCTGCCCGATGACTTCGCCCAGCGTCGCCAGCAGGCCAAACTTGATAAACGCCATGACCATGCCGTGCTGCCCGTTGAAGGTCTTGTAGGCAGCGAGCCATTCCGGGAATACCGCGAACGGCAGAAGTATCAGGCAGAGCAGCGCGACCAGCGCCAGATCCTGTGTTTTCATGGAATAGCCTCGAATCCGGCCTGAATTCGGCCTACTTCAGATATCGCTCGGTCAGTGCGCACCAGTATGCGGCGGCAGGCGCCAGGCATTTGTCGTTGAAGTCATAACCGGGGTTATGCACCATGCAATAGCCCGGCTGGTCGCCGCCGCCGATAAGCATGTAGCTGCCATTGGGATTGGCTTCCAGCATGAACGCAAAATCCTCGCTGCCGGGCAGCTGAGGCGCGTCGGTATGGACCTTGTCCCGGCCGAACACGTCCTGCGCGACTTCGGCGGCAAAATCGGTGGCCTGGTCGTCATTGACCAGCACCGGGCTGCCGTTCACATGCATGACTTCGGCGGTAGCGCCAAAACTCTGCGCCTGCAGCTGCGCAACTTCGGCGATCCTTTTGAGCAGCACGGTGCGGACGGACGGATTCAACGACCGGACGCTCAGTTTCATGAGTGCCTTGGCGTTGATGATGTTTGGCGCCTCTCCGGACTGGATGCTGCCGATGGTGATCACCGCCGCTTCGAACGGCGACACATTGCGCGAGACAATGGTCTGCAGCGCGGTGCCGATATGGCAGGCCACCAGCGTGGCATCGATGGTTTTTTCCGGAATCGCGCCATGCCCGCCGACCCCGGTAATCTCAATATGCAATGTGTCGGACGACGCCATGAATGCGCCCTTCCTGAAATAGAATTCGCATTCCTTGAATCCCGGCATGTTATGCATGGCGAAAATCGCATCGCAGGGAAACTGTTCGAACAACCCGTCATGCACCATGACTTTGCCGCCGTAAAGCAATTCTTCGGCGGGCTGGAAAATCAGATGCAGGGTGCCGTCGAAATTCCGCGTCTTTGCCAGATATTCCGCCGCACATAACAGGATCGCGGTATGTCCGTCATGGCCGCAGCCGTGGAATTTACCGGGAACGGTGCTGCTCCATTCCTTTTGACTGTTTTCGGTCATCGGCAGGGCGTCCATATCGGCGCGGATGCCCAGGCGTCTGCTGCCCTTGCCCACCTTCAGCGTGCCGACCACGCCGGTCCTGGCCAAGCCGCGATGCACCTCGTAGCCCCAGCCTTTTAGCATTTCTGCTACGAGATCACTGGTTCGTGTTTCCTCGAATCCAATTTCCGGGTGCTGGTGGATCTGACGCCGAATTCGGATAAATCTGTCTTCGCTTTCGGAAATAGCCTTCAGAATGCTCTGGTACATGATGTTTCTCCTTTGAACAATGCAAAGGGTCGTGCTGTACGCCCGAGGCCATTCTATGAGCCGGAAAGCATGATCAAATTGCCCGGCGTCATGGTTTTGCCGACAGCGGGCCCGATGCACCGGCGCGCACCGGCACATCAAAATCGCGGGGAAATATCAGGATTTGCGATGACCGTCGCATCTGCTCGACGGGAGCAACGATGCGGGATTATCGCGATGGGTTCGACTGAAGCGTTCTAAGGGTTTTGGTCTTCAGCGGTGACGCGCCAGCAATGCCTGCACGGCGTCCTTCAGCGGCGAATCCTCGAGGCCGCGTGCCAGCGCGTCCATGCTCTGCATGCCGGCTTGCGACAGATTCTGCGTGCGCGGCTTGCGCTCGACCGGCTCGGTGTCCCAGTCGCCGCGTCCCACCTCGGGTTGTACCCGTACCCGGATTGCAGTAACCTGCGAGCCGCGTTGTTGCAGCCGGGAAAGCAATGTGGGCACCACTTGCCTGACCCGCGCGGCGGCCGCGCCATGGGCGGCCAGCAACAGCAGCGTCTGCTCCGCCTGCGGGCCACGGTTGTCGGTCTTGATGCCGCCCACCGCAATGCCGCTCCGCAGCGCCGGGGGCAGCAACGCAAAGACTTCCGCTTCCAGTGACGCCAGTTGCCGCGCGGTCTGCATCAGCGCGGAAACCGGGCCGGACTTGGCCAGCCAATCGTTGAGGGGCTTGGCGTTCGGGGTCTGGTGAGCGTGGTGGGTGAACAAGCGCATGCAAGCATTCTAGCGCGCAATCCTTGCCCGTCCGAGAGCCGGGATGCGATGCCTGCATGCGCGCCGGTGCCTTCTGGCGCCGTCCTTTGGGAATTGGGGAACGGTCATGCAGATCATCGTGCTGCATCCGCGCCAGCCGCGGGTGTTTCGCTTTCAGTTGACGCGGGCGCGCGTCGTGCTGTCCGGCCTGGCGCTGTGCGCGCTGGTGGCGGCGGCCTCTTCGGGATTGACCTGGCTGGTCGCCCGCAATGCGTCGGCGCCGGAAATCACCCGCCAGGCGCGTGACAACGCCTACCTGCGCGAGAACCTGGCCGTGATGGCCACCCGGCTGGGCGAACTGCAGGCCCAGATGGTACGCCTGGACGCGCTTGGCGAGCGCGTGTCCGGCCTGGCCGGCATCGCCCCCCGGGATTTCGATTTCCGCCATCGCCCCGCGCGTGGCGGCCCGGCCAGTCCCGCCCAGTCCAGCGACCTGACGATGCCCGAACTCAGCGACGAACTGGCGCGGCTGGGCCGGCAGGCCGACCACCGCACCGACTATTTCGACGTCATCGAGACTGCGCTGATGGATCGCCAGTTGCGCGAGCACCGTCAGCCGAGCGTGCAGCCGGTGGCGTCTGGCTACGATGGATCGAGCTTCGGCACGCGCATCGATCCCTTCACCGGCCGCCGCTCGCAGCACGATGGCGTGGATTTCGTCGCGCCGGCCGGCACGCCGATCGTGGCCGCCGCCGGCGGGGTGGTGGTGGCTTCCGAATGGCACCACGAGTACGGCAACATGATCGATATCGACCATGGCAACGGCCTCAAGACCCGCTATGCCCACGCGTCCAAAGTGCTGGTCAAGGCGGGCGACCTGGTCCGGCCGGGCCAGTTGATCGCCCGCGTGGGCAGCACGGGCCGTTCCACCGGTGCGCACCTGCATTTCGAGGTCCATGTGAACGGTGAGCCACGCAATCCGGGCGGCTTCCTGACCGCCGCGGTGCGGGCGCCGGCCCAGCTACCCCTGGCGGCGGCCACTGCCGCGACCGACCGGACCGCCATCCGATGATCCCACTGGCCCCATCAATCCTGGTGGCCGGAACATTGAAGCCGCCGCGTCTGTCCCAACCTCCTGCACGGGCCGCCAGTCAAAGGGGGCCGGGCTGGGGCCGGGCTGTTGCACCTGTACGGAAACTGTGCTGGCGACAGGTCCGGTCAGGACATCGGCACATGATAAACTCGGCGTTTTGCGCCAATCTACCCATTCCTCGCGCGGATTTGGCGGGTCTCGTACCGGTCTGCCGCGCAGGTGAAAGCACTCGATGATCACGGGCCTTCTCAAGAAAGTCTTCGGCAGCCGCAATGAGCGGCTGATCAAACAATATCGCCGCACGGTCACGCAGATCAACGCGCTCGAGCCGAAGTTCGAGGTGCTTTCGGACGACGAACTGCGTGGCATGACCGAGACGTTCCGCCAGCGCCATGCCGGCGGCGAATCGCTCGAATCCCTGCTGCCCGAAGCCTTTGCCGTGTGCCGCGAAGCCAGCAAGCGCGTCATGAAAATGCGCCACTTCGACGTGCAGATGATTGGCGGCATGGTGCTGAACGACAACAAGATCGCCGAAATGCGTACCGGCGAAGGCAAGACGCTGACCGCCACGCTGCCCGTGTACCTGAACGCGCTGACCGGGAAGGGCGTGCACGTGGTGACGGTGAACGATTACCTGGCCCAGCGTGACGCCGAGTGGATGGGGCGCCTGTACAACTTCCTGGGGCTGTCGGTGGGGGTGAACCTGTCGCAGATGCCGCACGACCAGAAGCAGGTGGCCTACAACGCCGACATCACCTATGGCACGAACAACGAGTTCGGCTTCGACTACCTGCGCGACAACATGGTCTACGACCCGTCGCAGCGCGTGCAGCGCCCGCTGCACTACGCGATCGTCGACGAAGTGGACTCGATCCTGATCGATGAGGCGCGTACGCCGCTGATCATCTCGGGGCAGGCCGAGAACCAGACCGACCTCTATCAGCGCATGAACGGCATTCCGAAGCTGCTGGAGCGCCAGATCGGCGAGGAAAAGGCCGACGGCACGGGCGTCGAGAAGCCGGGCGACTACTACGTGGACGAGAAGGGCCACCAGGTGTACCTGACCGAGGCCGGCCACGAGAAGGCCGAGCAGATCCTGGCCGCGCAAGGGCTGATCGGCGAGGGCGAATCGCTCTACGCGCCGCAGAACATCACGCTGATGCACCACCTGTACGCCGCCCTGCGTGCGCAAAGCCTGTTCCATCGCGACCAGCACTACGTGGTGCAGAACGACGAAGTGGTGATCGTCGACGAATTCACGGGCCGCCTGATGACGGGCCGCCGCTGGTCCGATGGCCTGCACCAGGCCGTGGAAGCCAAGGAAGGCGTGACGATCCAGCAGGAAAACCAGACGCTGGCCACCATCACGTTCCAGAACTACTTCCGCATGTACGAGAAGCTGGCCGGCATGACCGGCACGGCCGATACCGAAGCGTACGAATTCCAGGAAATCTACGGCCTGGAAGTGGTGGTGATCCCGACCAACCGCCAGGCCCAGCGCAAGGACCTGCAGGACCAGATCTACAAGACGTCGAAGGAGCGCTACGACGCCGTGGTGCGCGATATCCGCGACTGCTACGACCGTGGCCAGCCGGTGCTGGTGGGTACGACGTCGATCGAGACGTCCGAATACCTGTCGGACCTGCTGAACAAGGAAAAGCTGCCGCACCAGGTGCTGAACGCCAAGCAGCACGAGCGTGAAGCCGAGATCGTGGCGCAGGCCGGCCGTCCGAAGATGATCACGATTGCCACGAACATGGCCGGTCGCGGTACCGACATCGTGCTGGGCGGCAACGTCGAGAAGCAATCGGGCTTCATCGAGGCGGACCCGAACCTTTCGGACGCCGAGAAGGCCGCCAGGATCGCGCAGCTCGAAGGGGAATGGCAGTCGCTGCACGAGCAGGTCAAGGCTTCCGGCGGCCTGCATATCGTGGGCACCGAGCGCCACGAGTCGCGCCGGATCGACAACCAGCTGCGTGGCCGTGCCGGCCGCCAGGGCGACCCGGGTTCGTCGCGCTTCTACCTGTCGCTGGACGACCAGCTGCTGCGCATCTTCGCCGGCGACCGCGTGCGCGCGATCATGGAGCGCCTGAAGATGCCCGAGGGCGAGCCGATCGAGGCCGGCATCGTCACGCGTTCGATCGAGTCGGCGCAGCGCAAGGTGGAAGGCCGCAACTTCGACATCCGCAAGCAGCTGCTGCAGTACGACGACGTTGCCAACGACCAGCGCAAGGAAATCTACAAGCTCCGTAACGACGTGCTGGAAGCCAAGGACGTCGGCGACATGGTGGCGAACCTGCGCGAAAGCGTGATCGTGGAAATGTTCCGCGACTACGTGCCGGCCGAAAGCATGGAAGAGCAGTGGGATATCGCCGGGCTGGAGCAGCGTCTGCGTGACGACTGGAGCCTGGACGTGCCGCTGGCCAAGACCATCGAGGGCGCCCAGAGCATCGAGGACGAGGAACTGCTGAACCTGATCCTGAAGACCGCGCGCGAGACCTACGACGCCAAGGTGGAACAGGTTGGCCGCGAGTCGTTCGCGGGCTTCGAGCGGTCGGTCATGCTGCAGAGCATCGACACGCACTGGCGCGAGCACCTGGCCGCGCTGGATCACCTGCGCCAGGGTATCCACCTGCGCGGCTACGCGCAGAAGGATCCGAAGCAGGAGTACAAGCGCGAGTCGTTCGAGCTGTTTGCCCGCCTGCTGGACGTCATCAAGAACGAAGTCACGCGCGTGGTGTTCAACGTGCAGATCCAGTCGCCGGAGCAGCTGGAGCAGGCATCCGAGGAAATCGAGGAAGGCCTGTCGCACCTGGCCAACGTGCAGTACAAGCACGACGAGTTCGCCGACGGCGGCGAGCCGGTGGAAGAGGCGTCGCCGCGCAGCAGCACGGCCGCCGCCGCGATGGCCGCGATGGCTGGCGGCGACGTGGCCCTGGCCGGCATGCCCAAGGTCGGCCGCAACGACCCCTGCCCGTGCGGATCGGGCAAGAAGTTCAAGCAGTGCCACGGCAAGCTGAGCTGAAGCCGGCCCGCCACTGCCGGTGACGCGCCCTGAGCGGCGCGTCATCGACCGAATCCCTGGACATGCCCGCTTGAGCCGACCGCTCAAGCGGGCATGTTCATCAGGTGCATCACACAATTTGCAGCAAAGGAAACGAACATGCCCGTGAACTTGCCCCTGCCGCAGGCAGAAAACCTGAAATCCGTCGCTGGCGTCGAACTCGGCTGGGCCGAGGGCGGAATCCGCAAGGCCAATCGCAAGGACGTGCTGGTGGTCAAGGTGGCCGAAGGCAGCACGGTGGCAGGCGTCTTCACGCAGAACCGCTTCTGCGCCGCGCCGGTGCAGGTCTGCCGCGAGCATCTGGCCGCGGGCGCCGGCATCCGCGCGCTGGTGGTCAACACGGGCAACGCCAACGCCGGCACCGGTGAACCGGGCCTGGCCGCCGCGCGCGCCACCTGCGATGCGCTGGCGAAGCAGCTTGGCATCGCTGCCAACCAGGTGCTGCCGTTCTCGACCGGCGTGATTCTGGAGCAGCTGCCCGTGGATCGCCTGACCGCCGCGCTGCCCACGGCCATCGCCAACGCGCGCGCCGACAACTGGCTGGCCGCCGCCGAATCGATCATGACCACCGACACGCAGCCCAAGGCAGCGTCGCGCACGGTGCAGATCGACGGCAAGACCGTGACCCTGTCGGGCATCAGCAAGGGCGCCGGCATGATCCGTCCGAACATGGCGACGATGCTTGGCTTTATTGCGATGGACGCCGCCGTGGCCCAGCCGGTGCTGCAGAAGCTGGTGTCGCACGCGGCCGATCATTCGTTCAACAGCATCACGATCGATGGCGATACGTCGACCAATGACTCGTTCGTGCTAATTGCCTCGGGCAAGTCGGGTGCCAGCGTGACCGCCGCCGAAGGCCCGGCGTTTGACGCGCTGCGCGACGCGGTGACTTCGCTGGCCCAGGAGCTGGCCCAGATGATCGTGCGCGATGGCGAAGGCGCCACCAAGCTGATGACAATTCGCGTGGAAGGCGGCAAGGATGTGGCCGAATGCCGCCAGATCGCCTATGCCGTGGCCCATTCGCCGCTGGTCAAGACCGCTTTCTACGCGTCGGACCCCAACCTGGGCCGTATCCTGGCCGCCGTGGGCTATGCCGGCGTGGACGATCTCGATGTGAACCGCGTCAACCTGTGGCTCGACGACGTCTGGGTGGCGCGCGATGGCGGCCGTAACCCCGAGTATCGCGAGGAAGACGGCCAGCGCGTGATGAAGCAGGCCGAGATCACGGTGCGTATCGCGCTGGGCCGCGGCAATGCCGAGGCCACGGTGTGGACGTGCGACCTGTCGCACGACTACGTGTCGATCAACGCCGATTACCGTTCGTAAGTCGTAGAACCTTCAAATTTTCGACTCTTCGCCTGTCGCCTTTCGTCATCCGTCATCCGTCATTCGTCTGAGAAGAAGCGCCCCATGTCCGATCTTGCTGCCCGCCTCGACAACTTCCTCGCCCGCCTTGAACAATGGCTGCCGCCCGAACTGACCGAGGCGGACTGGAAGGAGGCGGTAGCGTTCCGCTGGCGCAAGCGGCAGAGCCTGTTCGGCAACATCGGCTATCTGCAGGCCATCCGCCAGCTGCCGCCGATCCACCTGAACGACCTGAAGAACATCGATCGCCAGAAGGACGCGATCGTGGCCAACTCGCGCCAGTTCGTGAAGGGACTGCCGGCCAACAATGTGCTGTTGACTGGCGCACGCGGCACGGGCAAGTCGTCGCTGATCAAGGCCATCCTGAACGAATTCGTGAAGGACGGGCTGCGCCTGGTGGAAGTGGACAAGGACGATCTGGGCGACCTGGGCGACATCGTCGAAAAGCTGGCTTCGCGGCCGGAACGCTTTGTCATTTTCTGCGACGACCTGTCGTTCGAAGACGGCGAGTCGGGCTACAAGTCGCTGAAGTCGGCGCTCGATGGTTCGGTGGCTGCGCAGTCGGACAACGTGCTGATCTATGCCACGTCGAACCGCCGCCATCTGCTGCCCGAGTACATGAAGGACAACGAGACGTACCAGCACACGTCCGATGGCGAGATCCATCCGGGCGAAGTGGTGGAAGAGAAGATCTCGCTGTCCGAGCGTTTCGGCCTGTGGCTGTCGTTCTATCCGCCCAAGCAGGACGAGTACCTGGCGATCGTCGGTCACTGGCTGTCGCACTTCGGCTGCACGCCGGCCGATATCGAGGCGGCGCGCGGCGATGCGCTGATCTGGGCACTGGAGCGCGGCTCGCGTTCGGGCCGGGTGGCCTGGCAATTTGCGCGCGACTGGGGCGGCAAGCATGGCCAGCCGTTCGTGGCTGACAAGGAATAACGGGGCATGACGGCGCAGGTGGAAACCGTGACGACGGCCGACGGCCAGACGCGCAAGGTCACGGAGGTGGCGGTCGGCGTGATGATCCAGCCCGACGGCCGCTTCCTGCTGGCACAGCGCCCGGCGGGCAAGCCGTACGAGGGCTACTGGGAATTTCCGGGCGGCAAGCTGGAACCGGGCGAATCGGTGGAAGACGCCCTGGCGCGCGAACTGCACGAGGAACTGGGGCTCGACATCCTGCGCAGCGAACGCTGGCACACGCTGGAACATGATTACCCGCACGCCTATGTGCGGCTGTATTTCTGCAAGATCACCGACTGGCGCGGCGAGCCGGTCGGTCGGGAAGGCCAGGCATTTTCCTGGCAGGCGGTACCCGTGGACGTGGGGCCGCTGCTTCCGGCGACCATCCCGGTCGTCGAATGGCTGGCGGATGAATCCCGCGCCAGCTGAAAGCAGGTAAAAGCGTGCCCGGCCACAAGCCGGGCATTTTCGTTAACGATCCAGAAAGACGATCCAGAAAACGAATCAGGAGGCTCCATGCAACGTGTCGATCGTATCGATGACGCTGTCTCGCCGCCCGAACTGACACTGCGCGGCATCATCCTCGGTGCCCTCATCACGGTGGTGTTCACCGCGTCCAACATCTACCTTGGTCTCAAGGTGGGGCTGACGTTCTCGTCGGCCATTCCGGCCGCCGTGATCTCGATGGCCGTGCTGCGGCTGTTTCCGGGCGCCAATATCCTCGAAAACAACATGGTGCAGACGCAGGCGTCGGCGGCGGGCACCTTGTCGTCGATCATTTTCATCCTGCCCGGCCTGGTGATGCTGGGCCACTGGCAGGGCTTTCCGTTCTGGCAGACGCTGGCGATCTGCGCAGCCGGCGGCATGCTTGGGGTGATTTTCAGCATTCCGCTACGCCACGCGATGGTGGTGCAGAGCGACCTGCCGTATCCCGAAGGGGTGGCGGCCGCCGAGATTCTGCGCGTGGGTAGTGCCGGGCAGGACGCCACGGGCAAGAAGCAGGCGACCGGCCTGGCCGACCTGATGGCCGGTGGCCTGGCGGCGGGCCTGTTCAGCTTTGCCGCTGGCGGCCTGCGCGTGCTGGCCGAAGGCGCCAACGCCTGGCTGGCGGCGGGGGCGTCGGTGGTGCGGCTGTCGATGGGCTTTTCGCTGGCGCTGGTGGGGGCTGGCTATCTGGTAGGCATCGTCGGCGGGCTGGCGATGCTGCTGGGCCTGGTGCTGACCTGGGGCATCGCGGTGCCATGGCTGACGGCGATCACGCCGACGCCGGCCGGCGCGACGCTGCAGAGCTTCGGCACGTCGATCTGGAGCGCGCAGGCGCGTTTCATCGGCGCCGGCACGATCGGCATCGCGGCGATCTGGACGCTCGGCTCGCTGTTCAAGCCGATGGTGGCGGGCGTGCGCGCGTCGATGGGCGCGCTGCGCGACGGCGCGGGCGGGGCCGGTGGCCAGATGCCGCGCACGCAGCGCGACATGCCGGCGGCCTGGATCGGCGCCATTACGCTGGCGCTACTGGTGGTGCTGGCCGTGACGTTCGGACACTTCCTGGCCCCAGCGCCGCTCGACAGCAGCGCCATCTGGAAGCTCGTGGCATGCGCGGTGCTGTTCGCTTTCGTTTTCGGCTTTCTGGTGGCGGCCGCGTGCGGCTACATGGCTGGCCTGGTCGGTTCGTCGGCCAGCCCGATCTCCGGTATCGGCATCATCGCGGTGATCCTGGTGTCGCTGCTGATCCTTGGCCTGGGCACGCTGGAAGGGCTGCTCGACACGCCCGAAGGCGGCAAGTTCGCCATTGCACTGGCGATCTTCACGACGTCGGCCGTGGTGGCCGTGGCATCGATTTCGAACGACAACCTGCAGGATCTGAAGACCGGTTGGCTGGTGGGTGCCACGCCGTGGCGCCAGCAGGTGGCCCTGCTGATCGGGTGCGCGGTGGGTGCGGCGGTGATCCCGCCGGTCCTGGAACTGCTTTATCACGCCTACGGCTTTGCGGGGGCGTTGCCGCGCGCCGACATGGACCCGAACGCGGCCCTGGCCGCGCCCCAGGCCACGCTGATGACGGCGATTGCCACGGGCATTTTCACGCACCGGCTGAACTGGACCATGATCCTGATCGGCGTCGCGCTGGGTGTGGTGCTGATCGCCATCGACGAAATGCTGCGGCGACGTGGCGGCGTGGCCCGCCTGCCGGTGCTGGCGGTGGGTATCGGCATCTACCTGCCGCCGACCATCAGTTCGGCGCTGGTGGTGGGCGCCGTGCTGTCGTGGTGGCTGCAGCGCACGGAGCGGCGCCGCGCCGAGGCGCGCGGTGATGACGTGAAGACGGTACTCGAACACGCCGAGCGGCGCGGCACGCTGCTGGCATCGGGGCTGATCGTCGGGGAAAGCCTGGTCGGCGTGGCGCTGGCGGCGGTGATCGGCCTGTCGGGCAAGGAATCACCGCTGGCGCTGGTGGGCGAAGGGTTTGCCGCCACGGCGCAATGGCTGGGCCTGGCGGCGTTTATCGCCGTGTGCGTGGGTTTCTGCCGGAGAGTGCTGGCGGCGCGGTAAGGCGCGCGCGGCCTTCAAGATGCGAGGGCCGCCACCTGAACCGCTGCGGCCTTTCTCTGCCCCTCTCCGCCATGCGGGCGAGGGAAGCCATGCGACGCGTCGTCAGTCTTCCTCGTCCGCCGGAAGGTCTGGCGACGGTGTTTCGTCCGGCTTGCCGCCGATGACGTACTTCTCGGAGGCCCAGGCACCCAGATCGATCTGCTTGCAGCGATCGGAGCAGAACGGGCGGAACTTGTTTTCCGGCACCCAGGCGACATCCTTGCCGCAGGTGGGACACTTGACGACGGCTGGCATCGCGAACTTCAGAAATTACAGAGTTTGAGCAGGAAGGGGATGTCCGCGTCTACCGAGCGCGGCCGCATGTCGCCGTCCTGCTGGGTAAAGCGCACCCAGAGCATGTACTTGTTGGCGCTCATCTCGGGGATGAAGGCCAGCAGCGATTCGTCGAGGTACACCTGCATCAGCTGGTAGCTGCGGCCGGACAGCATCTGCTGATAGCTGCCGCCCGTGGCGATGACCTTGCCGCTCTGGCCCGATTCACGCAGCAGGCGCAGCACGATGGTCGCGCCCATGCGCAGCGAGGTCAGTGGCCGCGCCCACTTGAGGATATCGGCCTGGCGGTCTTCGGCGGGACGGTGCTGCCAGGCATAGTACGCCGGCAGGTCGAATTCGCAGGTGCCGCCCGGGATGATCGCCCGGCTGCGGATGCTGGTGAGCCACTCGTTGTCGGTCAGCAGCTGGCCGGCCTTGCCAACGGTCTGGCTCAGTGCCGCAATGCCTTGTTCGACTTCGGTGATGACGCTGACCAGCGCGTCCTGGTCGATCTGGGGATTGGCGCGCAGCGGCGCCAGGGCCTGGCGCTGACGCTCCAGTTCCTTGATCAGGTCGGTCTTGAGATCGGCACGGCCGGCCACGTCGATGATCTCGAAGATCGTGGTGATGGCAACGTGGTGCTGCAGCGGATGTTCCTGCCCGAGGAAATAATCCAGCCGATCGAACAGGTCTTCCAGGCGCAGGAGCGTCCTGATGCGTTCGTTGAAAGGATATTCGTACAGGATCAAGTCGGTATCCGTGCTGCGCGCCGAATGGCGGTTCGTAGGCGAGGGCGCCCGGCGGTGCTGCCGCCGGTTTCTCCGCGCACGTTGGTGGCCCAGCCGTGGCGCAGAGGCCGGGAGCCGTCACTCGGTGCTTTTTCCCCGGCATGTTTCAGCGCATTCTATGCGAGTCGGAGCCCAACCACAAATCGAAAGTTCCCCGGGGGCGCGGACCGGACAGTCCAGGCGCCGTGCGAAACCCGACCGGGTGATCCTTGGGTCGTCTTATGCGCCGGCCGGGCTCGCCGACAGGCTGCGATACAGCGCATCGAGCCGCGCCACTTGCGGCGCGAGTGCGTCGGGCGGGCCATCGTTATCGATCACGTCGTCGGCCACGGCCAGGCGTGCCGCCCGGGTGGCCTGCCTGTGCATGATCGCCAGCACCTGGTCCCGCGTGAACCCGTTCCGGCCCATGACCCGCGCCACCTGCGTCTCTTCCTGGCAATCGACCACCAGCACACGCCCGACGCGCGCCCGCCATGTGCCCGATTCCACCAGCAGCGGCACCACGTAGATCAGATACGGATGCCGGCCGGCAGAGCGGATGGCGGCCGCGCGCGCTTCGGTGAGCTGGCGGATCAGGGGGTGGGTGATGGCTTCGAGCCGGGCCTTGGCGGAAGGGTCGGAAAACACCAGCGCGCGCATGGCATCGCGGTCCATCGCGCCATCGGACCGCAGGCAGCGGGGCCCGAAGGCTTCGACCAGCGGTGCGATGGCCGCGCCGCCGGGCGCGGTGATCTCGTGGGCAAGCAGATCGGTATCGATCAACGCGGCACCGCGCCCGGCAAACATGTCCGCGACGCGGGTCTTGCCGGAGCCGATACCGCCCGTAAGGCCGATTTCCAGCATGGGGGCAGGCAGGGGAGTCATTGGCGAATGGTGCCAACGATACCAGTTTTGGACTTCCGGATTGCGATGCCGGCGGGTCTGGCGATACTAGTGGCCAGCGATCAGGCCCAGCGGCAGCACGTCGGGGCCCAGGAACAGCACGATCAGGCCGGCCCCGGCAATGTACGGGCCGTACGGAAACGCCGTGTCGCGGCCCTTGCGCTGGACCACCAGCATCAGGCCGCCGATGATCGCGCCGACAATCGACGACATCAGAATCAGCGCGGGCAGTGCCTGCCAGCCAAACCATGCGCCCAGGGCGCCCATGAGCTTGAAGTCGCCATGGCCCATGCCGGCCTGGCCGCGCACCAGCGTGAACAGCACGTTGACGGTCCACAGCACCAGATAGCCGGCGGCGGCACCGATCACGGCATCGGCCAGCGGCGCAAACCATCCTTGCAGGTTCAGCAGCAGCCCCAGCCAGAGCAGCGGCAGCGTGATCTGGTCAGGCAGCAGCTGGGTATCGGCATCGATCAGGAACAGCGCCACCAGGGCCCAGATCATCACGATGGCGGCCAGGGCCTGGGCGGTCGGACCGAAATGCCACATCGCCAGTGCGGTCAGCGCCCCGCTCGCCGCTTCCACAAGCGGGTAACGGATGCTGATCGGCGCCTTGCACGACGAGCACTTGCCCCGCAGGAACAGATAGCTGACGATCGGCACGTTTTCCCAGGCGGCGATCTGGTGCCCGCAGTGCGGACAGGCCGAGCGCGGCACCATGAGGTTGTAACGCCCGGGATGCGGCAGGGGCTCGCCGCGAAGTTCGGCAATGTAGTTGGCCTCTTCGTGATCCATCATCTTCGGCAGGCGATGGATCACGACATTGAGGAAACTGCCCACGAGCAGGCCCAGCAGACCGGCCACGACGATCAGGAAAGGCGCCGGCACCAGCGCCAGGGCATCCAGCGTGGCGGCCCCGGCCGGTCCAAAAACTGCTTGCATGCGAGATACCTGTTGTTAAACCACCTGGCCAAGCTTGAAGATCGGCAGGTACATGGCAACCACCATGCCACCGATGAGCACACCCAGGATCACGATGATCAGCGGCTCGATCAGGCTCGAAATGGCAGCCACGGCGTCGTCCACTTCACGCTCGTAGAATTCCGCCACCTTCAGCAGCATGTTGTCCAGCGCACCCGATTCCTCGCCGATCTGCGTCATCTGCAGCACCATGTTGTCGAACAGGTGCGTGGCCTGCATGGCGTTGGTCAGGCTGGTACCGATGCGCACGGCCTGCTCGATTTCACGCGTGGCATCGTAATACAGCCAGTTACCTGCCGCACCGCCCACGGATTCCATCGACTCCACCAGTGGCGTACCGGCCGCGAACATCGTGGCCAGCGTGCGGGTCCAGCGTGCGACCACGGCCTTGCGGAACAGGCTGCCGAAGATCGGCATCTTCAGCAGCATCTTGTCGTGCCACCGCTGGACTTTTTCCGATTTCTTGCGGGCGCGGAAGTAACCGATGATCGACAGGATCGGCCCGCCGACGATCAGGTACCAGTATTCGACGAAGAAATCGGACATGCCGATCACTACCTGAGTGGGCGCCGGCAGCGCCGCGCCGAAGCTGGAGAACACGCCCTTGAAGGCCGGGATCACGAACAGCATCAGCACCACGGTCACGGCAAAGGCCACCGACAGCACGGCGATCGGGTAGATCATCGCCGACTTGATCTGGCTCTTCAGCGCGATGCTCTTTTCCATGTACAGCGACAGGCGCTCAAGCAGCGCGTCGAGAATACCGCCCTGTTCACCGGCATCGATCAGGTTGCAGTACAGCGTGTCGAAGTACTTCGGCTGGCGCCGGAAGGCCTGTGCCATGCTGCTGCCGGACTCGATATCGAAGCGGATGTCGTTCAGCAGCTGGGTGAAGTTCGGATTGGCATGGCCGCGCGCGATGATGTCGATCGATTGCAGCAGCGGAATGCCGGCCTTCAGCATGGTCGACAGCTGGCGCGTGAAGTACGCGATGTCCTTCTCGGTGATCTTCTTGCCGCGCGCCGCCTTGCGCTTCTTCATCTTGACGACGGTCAGGCCCTGCTTGCGCAGGGTGGCGGTGACCTCCGCCTGGCTCTCGGCCCGTTGCTCGCCCTTGAAGGACTTGCCCTTGCGGTCCTTGGCCTCCCACTCGAAGATGTATTGCGTGGGCGCCTTCCGCCCTGTTCTGGCCCGTGACGGCGCTGCCGTCCGGGCGCCCGCCGCTGGTGCGCGCGTCGCCATGATTTGACCCCCGAAATATTGCTATTGCTATTGTTTTTGGACGTCCGCAACCCGATGCGGATGCCCGTATGCGCGGCCGGCTCTGCCTTTCGTACTGGCCCCGGCCGCGCGCCCGGTCAGTACCGCCTTGTCCGTTGCTAGCTGTTCGTGGTCGCCAGCACTTCTTCCAGCGACGTGATGCCCTGTTTTACCTTCTGCAGCCCGGCTTCGCGCAACGATAGCACGCCCTCTTTACGGGCCTGTTCGGCGATCTGCAAAGCCGTACCGTGTGACAGGATGATCTGCTGGATGGCCTCGGTAATGGGCATGACCTGGTAGATGCCGCAGCGGCCCTTGTAGCCGCTGCCGTTGCAGCGTTCGCAGCCCACCGGGTGGTACGGCTTCCAGCTGCCGTCGACGTCGGCTTGCGTGAAGCCGGCATCGAGCAGCACCTGCGGCGCCAGGTCGCCGGCGCGCTTGCACGAGCACAGGCGGCGCGCCAGGCGCTGCGCGGTGATCATCAGCACCGACGACGCGATGTTGAACGGCGCCACCCCCATGTTCATCAGGCGCGTCAGCGTGGTGGGCGCATCGTTCGTGTGCAGCGTCGACAGCACCAGGTGGCCGGTCTGTGCGGCCTTGATCGAGATGTCCGCGGTTTCCAGGTCGCGGATTTCGCCGACCATGATGATGTCCGGATCCTGGCGCAGGAACGACTTGAGCGCGGCCGCGAAGGTCAGGCCGGCCTTGTCGTTGACGTTCACCTGATTGACGCCGGGCAGCTGGATTTCCGCCGGGTCCTCGGCCGTGGAAATGTTGATGTCGCCCTGGTTCAGCATGTTCAGGAACGTGTAGAGCGACACGGTCTTGCCGCTGCCGGTCGGGCCCGTGACCAGCACCATCCCGTACGGGCGCTTGATGACCTCGAGCAGCAGTTCCTTCTGCTGCGGCTCGTAGCCAAGCTGGTCGATGTCGAGCTTGTCGGTGGACGAATCGAGAATCCGCATCACGATCTTCTCGCCGAACAGCGTCGGCAGCGTCGACACCCGGAAGTCGATCGCCTTCTCGATGGTTTCCTTGCTGTCCTTGTCCTTGGGCACGGAGATCAGCAGCTTCATCCGGCCGTCCTGCGGCACACGCTTTTCGGAAATGTCCAGCCGTGACAGCACCTTGATGCGGGTGGCGATCTTGTCGCGGATGTCCAGCGGCGGGCGCGCGACTTCCTGCAGCACGCCGTCCACGCGGAAGCGAATGCGATAGAAGAACTCGAACGGCTCGAAATGCAGGTCCGAAGCGCCACGATTGAAGGCTTCGTTCAGCAGCTTCTGCAGGAAGCGCACCACCGGGGCGTCGTCGATTTCGTTGCCTGGCCCCTTGCGCGCGGCGGCCGCGGCCGACGGGTCGTACTCGATCATCTTCTGCGCGGTCGGCGTCACCGGCGAGACGTTCTTCAGCGTGCCGAGTGTTTCGCCGGCGGCAAGCACATGCTTCATGAGCTTGTCGTGCTCGACCACGACCGTTTCGACCGGCAGGTTCATCTTCTGCCGAATGGCCTCCACGCCGGCCTGGTTGGCGGGATCGGACGTCGCCACGATCAGCCGGTTTTCGCGCCGGCCCAGCGGCAGCAGGCGATGGGCGTGGAATTCGCGGTTGCCTGCCAGCACCGACGGCACGCGGTCGAGGTTGTATTGCGACAGGTCCAGCAGCGGCAACCGGTATTTGTCGGCAGCAAAGATCGCCACGTCATGGGCGGACATCGTGCCGCTGCCGATGATCTCGTCGATCAGCTGCGTTTTCTTTTCCCGTGCCGATTGCTCCAGCTGGGCGAGCAGCGCCGGAGCGATCCGCCGGCTCTGGGCAAGCGCAAGACCTAGTGTCATGGTCGAAAGTCGATGCAAGGTGCGCAGGCTGCCGAAGGCTGGGCGGAAAACGGCGGACGGCGCGGTTGACAGCGTCGGGACGGCACAGGCGCGGGTCCCAGGATCGGGGCAGTTTGCCGCCGGGGTCACTTTTTGTAAAGCTGGCCCGCGTGCGCGTTGGCGTTTGCGCGACACGGCTGCAACCCTACTTGCGCGGGGGGCGGAAAGAGGGGTGGGCCGGTCCGGCGGTAAGAAGGGAAAAGGAGGGGCGGGGCGGGAGACAAAAACAAAAAAGCCGCACATTGCTGTGCGGCTTTCTGCTGATACCTGTGATGTCCGGCAATGCTCTGCATCGCCTTGCATCGAAATCTGGTCGGGGTGAGAGGATTCGAACCTCCGGCCTCTACGTCCCGAACGTAGCGCTCTACCAGGCTAAGCTACACCCCGATTTCTGTTGCCGGCTGACAGTGTGTCGTCAGCAGCAAAGAACAAAATTCTAGCGGCGTTTCCCGAAGTTGGCAAGCACCATCTCAAGAAAAAGTGTCGCCCGCCGTCAGCTCTGGCGTTGCAGCGAAAACGCGCACAGCTCGATCAGCGTGTTCTTGAGCGGCGAGTCCGGGAATTGCATGGCGGCCCGCTCGGCGGCTTCGGCCTCATGGCGCGCGGCCGCGAACGTTACCTCGAGCGCGCCGCTGGCGTGGATGGCCGAGAAGACGGCGTCGAAGTGCTCGGTGCCGCCTTGCACGATGGCGTCGCGCGCCAGTTCGCGCTGCTCGGTCGTGCCATGCTCCAGCAGGTGCAGCAGCGGCAGCGTGGGCTTGCCTTCGCGCAGGTCGTCGCCGGCATTCTTGCCCATCTGTTCGGCGCTGGCCGTGTAGTCGAGCATGTCGTCGATCAGCTGGAACGCCGTGCCGATGCGCCGGCCGTACTCGGCGGCCGCTTCTTCCATGGCGGCGTCCGCGCCGGCCAGTACGGCGCCCAGTTGCGCCGAAGCCTCGAACAGCTTGGCCGTCTTGTACCGGATCACCTGCAGGTAGCGTTCCACGGTGACATCGGGGTCGTGCATGTTCAGCAGCTGCAGCACCTCGCCCTCGGCGATCACATTGGTGGCATTGGAGAGAATCTCCATGATGCGCATGCTGCCGGCGTCGACCATCATCTGGAAGGCGCGCGAGTAGAGGAAATCGCCGACCAGCACGCTGGCGGCATTGCCGAACACCGCGTTGGCGGTCTGGCGGCCCCGGCGCAGTTCTGATTCGTCCACCACGTCGTCATGCAGCAGCGTGGCGGTGTGGATGAACTCCACCACCGCGGCCAGTTCATGATGGCGATGGCCCTCGTAGCCGAACGCGCGCGCAGACAGCAGCAGGATGACCGGGCGCAGGCGCTTGCCGCCCGCGCTGATGATGTATTCGCCAATCTGTTCGACCAGCGGGACTTCCGACGACAGGCGTCGGCGGATCACGGCGTCAACGGCGCGCATGTCGGCAGCGACCGGGGCAAGCAAGGCAGTGGCGGAAGACTGGGACAAGATGAGATCACCGTTTCGCAAAACCGGAGGATTATATGCGATGCCGATGTGACTATGGCTGTGTGCGGCGCGGGATGGAAGGGAATGTCGGGCGGGGCGGCGCAAGGGCGTCTGCGGCGGCGCTGGCGCATCTATAATGCCGCCATGGACAAGCCTCATGCATCCCGTCGGCATGTCCGCCGCACCGCCTGGTGGGTGGCGTTCGCTGCCCTGGCCGGGTTCCTGCTGGCCGACCTGACCTGATCTCTGCGCGCAGCGGAAGTGCGCCGCCCGCCTCAACCGGCGCTCGGCCGGCTATCCCGTTGTTTTCTTTGCGCTTTTCCGTAAACCGGATTATAATTTGCGGTTCCTTCGGTCGCGTTTCATGCGCGCACCGTCTGCGGCGCACGAAACGGCGCCGGCTCCGGGCCTCCCGGGGCAGCATTCATCGTTTCAATCAACATCGAGAGGTTCGACAATGTACGCGGTCGTAAAAACCGGCGGCAAGCAATACAAGGTTGCTGCTGGCGAAAAACTGAAAGTAGAACAGATACCGGCTGACATTGGCGCAGAAATCACGCTGGACCAGGTGCTCGCAGTGGGCGCTGGCGACCAAATCAAGTTTGGTACGCCGCTGGTGAGCGGGGCTTCCGTCAAGGCTACCGTTATCGCCCAAGGTCGTCACGACAAGGTGAAGATCTTCAAGATGCGCCGTCGCAAGCACTACCAGAAGCGTCAGGGCCATCGTCAGAATTACACCGAACTGCGCATCGAAGCCATCGTTGCCTGAGCCACGGCTCGGACACAGGTTTCATCGCAATAGGCCAACAGGAGTTAAGACATGGCACAGAAAAAAGGCGGCGGCTCTACGCGGAACGGACGTGATTCGGAATCGAAGCGTCTGGGCGTGAAGGTGTACGGTGGTCAGGCCATCAATGCCGGCGGCATCATCGTTCGTCAACGCGGCACGCGCGTGCACGCTGGCGACAACGTGGGTGTCGGCAAGGACCACACGCTGTTTGCACTGGTCGACGGCCACGTGCAGTTTGCCGTCAAGGGCGCTGCCAAGAAGCAGCAGGTCAGCGTCGTTCCGGCGGCCTGATAACAGCCTTTGCAGCACGAAAGGCCCCGCAAGCATGCGGGGCTTTTTTATTTTCGACGCGCCGGCAAAACGTTTCTGGCGTCGTTGCGCGGCCTTGCCGTAACATTTGTATTATCTGCGGCCACGCGCCCTGGCCAGAACCGCTTCGCTCCGTTTGCTGGCGTTTCGCGGGTGCAAGCCAGATCCTCATCGGAAAACCAACATGAAGTTCATTGACGAAGCCCGTATCGAAGCGATCGCCGGCAATGGCGGCAACGGAAGTGCTTCGTTCCGGCGCGAGAAATTTGTGCCCTTCGGTGGCCCTGATGGCGGCGACGGCGGCCGTGGCGGCAGCGTGTTCGCGCAGGCCGACCGCAATATCAATACGCTGATCGACTTCCGCTACGCCAAGAAGCACGTGGCCCGGAACGGCGAGAACGGCCGCGGCTCCGACTGCTATGGCGCCGCCGGCGAAGACGTCACGCTGCGCATGCCGGTGGGGACGCTGATTACCGACATGGATACCGGCGAGGTCATCGCCGACCTGACCGAGCATGGCCAGCGCGTCTGCCTGGCCGAAGGCGGCATGGGCGGCTGGGGCAACCTGCACTTCAAGTCGAGTACCAACCGCGCCCCGCGCCAGCAGGTCGACGGCAAGCCGGGCGAGCGCCGCATGCTCAAGCTGGAGTTGAAGGTGCTGGCCGACGTGGGCCTGCTGGGCATGCCCAACGCGGGCAAGTCCACCTTCATCTCGCACGTGTCGAACGCGCGTCCGAAGGTGGCGGACTACCCGTTCACGACGCTGCATCCGAACCTGGGCGTGGTCCGCGTGGACCATGAGCAGTCGTTCGTGGTGGCGGATATCCCCGGCCTGATCGAAGGCGCGGCCGAGGGTGCCGGCCTGGGCCACCAGTTCCTGCGCCACCTGCAGCGCACCGGGCTGCTGCTGCATATCGTCGATATCGCGCCGTTCGACGAGAACGTCGACCCGGTTGCCGAGGCCAGGGCCATCGTCAACGAACTGAAGAAGTACGACGAGACGCTGTACAACAAGCCGCGCTGGCTGGTGCTGAACAAGCTCGACGTGGTGCCCGACGAAGAGCGCGCCACACGGGTGAAAGACTTCATCAAGCGCTACAAGTGGAAGGGTCCGGTGTTCCATATCTCGGCACTGACCGGCGAAGGCTGCCGCGAGCTGGTCTACGCGATCAAGGACCATCTGGCCGCGCTCAAGGCCGAAGAGGCCGCCGCGCTGGCCGAGCCCGACATCCGGCTGGACGACCGCCTGCACAACGTCGACCGGGGCGACGAGCCGGCGTAAGCTGTAATACCTCAACACAACTACCACGGCTGGAGACAGGGAACTCGTCATGCAATCGGTCATCGCCCAGGCAAAGCGTATTGTCGTCAAAGTGGGTTCGAGCCTGGTCACCAACGACGGCAAGGGGCTGGATCACGACGCCATTGCGCGCTGGGCAGCCCAGATCGCCAAGCTGCGCGGGACGGGCAAGGAAGTGGTCCTGGTGAGTTCCGGGGCCATTGCCGAAGGCATGCAGCGGCTGGGCTGGACCCGCCGGCCGAAGGAAATCCATGAGCTGCAGGCCGCCGCCGCCGTGGGCCAGATGGGCCTGGCCCAAGTCTACGAGAGCCAGTTTGGCCGTTATGGCATCCGCACGGCGCAGGTGCTCCTGACCCACGCCGACCTGGCGGACCGCGAACGCTATCTCAATGCGCGCTCCACGCTGCTGACGCTGCTGAGCCTGGGCGTGGTGCCGATCATCAATGAGAACGACACCGTGGTCACCGACGAAATCAAGTTCGGCGACAACGACACGCTGGGCGCGCTGGTCACGAACCTGATCGAAGGCGATGCGCTGGTGATCCTGACCGACCAGCGCGGCCTGTACACGGCCGATCCGCGCAAGGACCCGAACGCCGAATTTGTTCACGAGGCGCTGGCCGGCACACCGGAACTGGAAGCCATGGCGGGCGGTGCGGGCACGTCCATTGGGCGCGGCGGCATGCTGACCAAGATCCTGGCGGCCAAGCGGGCCGCCAAGTCGGGCGCACACACCACGATTGCATCCGGCCGCGAGCAGGATGTGCTGGGCCGCCTGGCCGCAGGCGAAGCCATCGGCACGCAGCTGCTGGCGCCCACGGGCCGGCTCACGGCGCGCAAGCAATGGATGGCTGACCACCTGCAGCTGCGCGGCCGCGTGGTCATCGATGCCGGCGCCGTGGAAAAGCTGACGGGCGGCGGCAAATCGCTGCTGCCGATCGGCGTGACCGAGGTGCAGGGCGAATTCGCGCGCGGCGAAGTGGTAGCCTGCGTCGACGGCAGCGGCCGCGAAGTGGCGCGCGGCATCACCAACTATTCAAGCGCCGAGGCGAGGCTGATCGCCCGCAGGCCGTCGTCGGAAATCGAGTCGGTACTGGGTCATCTGAACGAGCCCGAGCTGATCCATCGCGACAACCTCGTACTGGTCTGACACGCGTCCGGCGCAGGCCGGCGCCCGTAAAAAAAGGCGAGTCCCGTCGGGTACTCGCCTTTTTTGTGCCCGGAAGGGCCGGTCAGCGGCTGGGCGCGTAGGCCTTCAGGTCGCGGATCAGCTGTTCGGGCTTGCCGGCCACGGTGCGGCCTTCGCAGAAGTAGTCCGTGGCCAGCGTGGCCGCATAGGCGTTGCGGGCGCGCGTCTGCATGCGGATCCACAGGTCGCGGTCCTCGCCCAGGTTTGGCACCCAGGCCGTGGCGCCCTTGGGCAGCGTGGCGTAGATGCGGCGCTCGAACGCATCGCAGCGCATGCCTTCATAGCTGACGTTGCGGCCGCCGCCGGCGCTGGTAATGACCACCGTATAGCGCACCACGCGGTCCGGGCCGACCGAGATCGACTTCGGATCCACCATGAAGCGGAAGTCCGACGAATCGTTGACCGTGAACGGGATCAGGTCCGCGTCCTGAGGCAGGGCCGGCAGCGCCGTTTGTACTTCCTTGAACGGCCGGTCCTCGAACGGGTTGATGAATCCGCTGTCGGATGCCTTCTCTTCTTCCTCGGGCATGCCCTTGCCGGTGGTCTTGCATCCGGCGAGCGCCAGGCAGGCTGCCGCCAGCAACAGGCCGGAGCGAAGGCCCCGGCCGCTGAAACTAGTCATCCATGACTCCGTTTGTTGGTCGCCGGCTCGTCCGGCGAAAGCGTGGTTTCGGGCGCGACGGCCGCCGCCGCGTCCATGGCAGCCGTCTCATCGATGGCATGGGCGGCCTGGCCGCTGGCTGCCGTGGCCGCCTGCAACGCCGCCGGTGCGGCGTCCGGCTGCCGGCGCGCGCCCTCGCCGTGCCGGCCGTGTCCCATATGGTGATGCCCATAGGGGCTCAGCGGCACGCGTCCACGGTTCAGGAACCGCGACAGCTCGGTCAGCGCCAGCTGGTAGACATCGCGCTTGAATTCGATCACGGCGTCGAGCGGTACCCAGTACTCGCTCCAGCGCCAGGCATCGAATTCGGGATGGTCGCTCGCGCGCAGGTGGATGTCGCAATCGCGACACACCATGCGCAGCAGAAACCAGATCTGCTTCTGGCCCTTGTAGTGGCCGCGGATCTCGCGGCGAATGAACTTGTCCGGCACCTCATAACGCAGCCAGTCGCGCGTGCGACCGACGATCCTGACGTGCTCCGGAAGCAGCCCGACTTCTTCTTGCAGCTCGCGGAACATGGCCTGTTCCGGCGTCTCGCCGTACTTGATGCCACCTTGCGGAAACTGCCAGGAGTGTTCGCCGATTCGCTTGCCCCAGAAAACCTCGTTACGTGCGTTGATGAGGATGATGCCGACGTTCGGGCGAAAGCCTTCACGATCGAGCATGACTGCACCTCGAATCCTTTAGAATTACGTCGATTATAAGGGATGCGCGCGCGTCGGCCCGACCCCCGGAATGCTGGTTTTCCCGAGCAGATGGGCAGTTTCAGGCGCGTCCCCCCGTGAACCGAAAGTCCTATGCTGCCGTCCGGCGGCGCAGCCGATCCGGCCCGCCACGACCAGCCTTACGAGAAACCAACGGATGAAAGCCTCGCATTTCTTCATTTCCACCCTCAAGGAAGCCCCCGCCGACGCGGAAATCGTGTCGCACAAACTGATGATGCGGGCCGGCATGATCAAGAAGCTGGGCGCCGGCATCTACAGCTACATGCCGGTGGGCCTGCGCGTGATCCGCAAGGTGGAGAACATCGTTCGCGAGGAAATGAACCGCGCTGGCGCCGTGGAACTGCTGATGCCGGTGGTCCAGCCGGCCGAGCTGTGGCAGGAAACCGGCCGCTGGGACAAGATGGGCCCCGAGCTGCTGCGCCTGAAAGACCGCCACGAGCGCGACTTCGCCCTGCAGCCGACGTCGGAAGAGGTCGTCACCGACATCGCCCGGGGCGAAATCCGCAGCTACAAGCAGCTGCCGGTGAACTTTTATCAGATCCAGACCAAGTTCCGCGACGAGCGCCGTCCGCGCTTCGGCATCATGCGCGGCCGCGAATTCACGATGAAGGACGCCTATTCGTTCGACCGTGACGTCGAGGGCCTGAAGGTCTCGTACCAGAGGATGTACGACGCCTACCAGCGCATTTTCACGCGTTTCGGCCTGGAATTCCGCGCCGTGGCGGCCGATAACGGCGCCATTGGCGGCTCCGGCTCGCACGAATTCCACGTGATCGCCGACACCGGCGAAGACGCCATCGTCTACTGCCCCACGTCGGAATACGCCGCCAACATGGAGGCCGCCGAGGCGCTGCCGCTGTCGGCCCAGCGCGCCGCGCCGGCCGAGGCCCTGGCCAGGACGTCCACGCCGGGCAAGGCCAAGTGCGAGCACGTGGCCGAATTCCTGGGCATGCCGCTGGACCGCACCGTGAAGTCGATCGTGCTGGCCACCGATGGCGACGCCGGCACGCAGATCTGGCTGCTGCTGATCCGTGGCGACCACGAGCTGAACGAGGTCAAGGCGTCGAAGGTGCCGGGCCTGGCCGAATTCCGATTTGCCACCGAGACCGAGATCGTCGATACGTTCGGCTCGCCCCCGGGCTACCTGGGCCCGATCGGCACGAAGAAGCCCGTCAAGGTGGTGGCTGACCGCACCGTGGCGAACATGGCCGATTTCTGCTGCGGCGCCAACGAGCGTGACTACCACTACACTGGCGTGAACTGGGGGCGCGACCTGCCCGAGCCGGTGGTGGCAGACCTGCGCAACGTGGTGGCCGGCGACGCTTCGCCGGACGGCAAGGGCACGCTGGAAATCTGCCGCGGCATCGAGGTGGGCCACGTTTTCATGCTGGGCACCCGCTATTCGGAGTCGATGAATGCCGTGTTCCTGGACGAAACCGGCAAGACCCAGCCGATGCAGATGGGCTGCTATGGCATTGGCGTCACCCGGATCCTGGGCGCGGCCATCGAGCAGAACTACGACGAGCGCGGCATCATCTGGCCGGCCTCGATCGCCCCGTTCGCATTGGTGGTGTGCCCGGTCGGCTATGACCGCAACGAAGCCGTGAAGGCCGAGGCCGACCGCATCCATGCCGAACTGCTGGCAGCCGGCGTGGACGTGATCCTGGACGACCGTGGCGAACGCCCGGGCGTGATGTTTGCCGACTGGGAGCTGATCGGCGTGCCGCACCGCGTGGTGGTGGGCGACCGTGGCCTCAAGGAAGGCAAGGTCGAATACCAGGGCCGCCGCGACGCACAGGCTACCCCGGTAGCCGTGACCGACGTGGTGGCGCACGTGCGCAACCTGCTGGCCAGCTAAGCGACGGTCGACGTCATGCGCGCCGCTGGCCTGCCGATGTCCCGCCGCTGGGCTGCCGCCTTGGCTGGCGGCGTGTTTTGTGCCGTATTGTCCACGGCAGCCCTGGCTGGCGCACAGAAGGAAGAGGCGCTGGCCGATTCCGTGCGGGGCGCGCTGGCCGCGGCAATCGCCGATAACCGGCCGGTGCGGCCGACGTTCGCCTCCGGCGGCGAGAAGCTCGGCTATCTGAAATGGCTGGGCGAGATGTCGCGCAGACTGGAATCGAAGCTGCCCGACCCGCAGACGCGCGTCGAACTGATCGAGACGGTCTATTACGAGGCCAAGCGCGCAGGGCTGGAGCCGTCGCTGGTGCTGGGCCTGGTGCAGGTGGAAAGCGGCTTCCGCAAGTACGCCATCAGTTCGGCCGATGCGCGCGGGCTGATGCAGGTGATGCCGTTCTGGGTGCGCTCGATCGGCGACGGTGACACCCGCAAGCTGTTCCACCTGCAGAGCAACCTGCGTTATGGGTGCACGATCCTGCGCCACTATCTGGATCGCGAGAACGGCGACCTGTTCCTGGCGCTGGGCCGGTACAACGGCAGCCGCGGCCGCCCCGAGTATCCGAACGCGGTGCTGGGCGCCTGGAAACGCTGGCAGTATTCCGAGGCCACCGTCACCATCGCCGGCGACCCGGATGGCGCGGTCCCGGCGGCCACGGCGCCCGCACGCCGCACGCTGCCGCCCGAATCGCCCGCGCGCAACCCGTTCTCGCCCCAGCGGCTGGCCAATCCGTCATGACACGTGAGTCCCGCGCAGGGTATTGCGCCACGTCTCCCGAGCTCGAACTATGGCTGGCGCGCCATATCGAACAGGGCTTCGATGCCGAATCGCTGGTGCTGTCGATGCTGCGGTCGGGCTACGACGCCACGTTTGCGCGCGATACCGTCAATGCCGCGCTGGGCCACCGCCCGCCCGCCCGGCAGGTGCCGGCGCCCGCGCCGGTGGTGACGCGCGCGGCGGTGCAGCCTGCGGGGGCCGTGACCACGGCGGCAACCACGGTGGGGGAAGACGCCATGCCGGCCGCCGGCCGCAACGCGTTCCGCCACGAAGGGCGCGAGGTGCCGATCCTGTTCGCGCTGGAGGCGCCGCGCATCCTGCTGTTGCAGAATCTGCTCGACGGCAACGAGTGCGATGCGCTGATCACGCTGGCGCGCGACCGCCTGCAGCGATCGCCCGTGGTAAATCCCGACACCGGCGATGAGAACCTGATCGATGCCCGCACCAGCATGGGCGCGATGTTCCAGGTGGGCGAGCACGCGCTGATCCAGCAGATCGAGGCTCGCATTGCTGCCATCACCGGCTTGCCGGTCGAGCACGGCGAGGGCCTGCAGATCCTCAACTACAAGCCCGGCGGCGAGTACCAGCCGCATTTCGATTTCTTCAACCCGCAGCGCCCCGGCGAAGCGCGCCAGTTGCGCGTGGGCGGCCAGCGCGTGGCCACACTGGTGATTTACCTGAACAGCCCGCCGGCCGGTGGCGCCACGGCGTTTCCGCGCCTTGGGCTGGAAGTGGCGCCGGTCAAGGGCAACGCGGTGTTTTTCCGCTACAAGCAGCCCGACGGCACGCTCGACGACCGCACGCTGCATGCCGGCCTGCCCGTGGAATCGGGCGAGAAGTGGATCGCCACCAAATGGCTGCGCGAGCAACCATATCGCAGCCGGGGCTGAGCCGCTTCTGGTTCGACCCGGCGCTGCCGGTGGTCGAAAGCCGGCGCGCCTGCGATAGCCAGGCCGCCTATCTCCCGCACACGCATCCCACGCTGTCGGTCGGCGCCGTCGATGGCGGCGCCAGTGTCTTCAGTCACGACCGGCGCAACGCGCGCCACGACACCCGGCTGGCCCCGGGCGCCGTGGTGTGGGTGCCCGCAGGCTGCGTGCATGCCTGCAACCCGGTGCCCGACGGCCGCTGGAGCTACCAGATGATCCACGTCGATGCGGCATGGGCCGATGCGGTGCTCGACGAAGCGGGCCGGGGACGGGTGCGCCGGGTGCACGTCACCGCCGATGCCACGCCCTACGCACTGGTCTGCGCGCTGAACGCCACGCTGTTTTCGGATGCCGACGTGGCGGAGAAGGAGGCGGCACTGGTGGCGTTCGTGGGCGACATGCAAGGCGGGCTCGGGCAGGATCGGCTGCGGCACGGCACGCCCGACGATGGCCCGCCGGCGGATGCCCGGCTCGACCGCGTCACCGCGCTGCTGCACGACCGCCATGGCGACGTGCTGCCGCTGGCCGAACTGGCCGGGGTGGCCGGCATGAGCCGTTATCAGTTGATCCGCCATTTCCGGGCGCGGTTCGGCATGACGCCGCATGCGTTCCAGATCGACATCCGCATCCAGCACGCCCGCCGGCTGCTGCGCCGGGGCGACGCCCCGGCCGACGTGGCGCAGCAGCTCGGGTTTGCCGACCAGAGCCATTTCCATCGCGCGTTCCGCCAACGCGTGGCACTGACGCCGCGTGCGTATCAGCGGGCCGGCTAGCTGGCTTCGGCTTGCCGTCCCTTACGCGCGCCCGCGCAATTTTCTTCAATCCTTGCCGCGCCGATACCGCCAGACTGCCGCCTTTGCAGGGCATACAGGCTGGGAGGCGGGGATGGCATTCGATCAGGCATCGTGGCAGCAGTTTGCGATGGTGGCCGGCGCGCACGGGCTGGCGCTGCTGAGTCCGGGACCGGACTTTTTTCTGGTGGTGCGTGCGTCGATGGTCGAGGGCGTGCGCAGCGCCACCGGCGTGTGCGTGGGTATCGCGCTGGGCAACGGCGTCTATATAGCGCTGGCGCTCGCGGGTCTGGCCGCCACGGCCGGCATGCACGGGTTGTTCGGCGCGCTGCAGTGGGCCGGCTGCGCCTATCTGGCGTGGATGGGATGGAAATTCCTGCGCTCGCGCGGCGCCGTGCGGCTGCCGGCCGGACCCGCCGATGCGCACGGGGCGTCCCGTCGAATGCCCGGGCCCGCCTATCTGGCGCAGGTCGGCACAGGGTTTCTGTCGGCAGTCCTCAACCCCAAGAACGGGCTGTTCTACGCCAGCCTCTTCGCGGTGCTGGCGGGGCGGTCTACGCCGCTGGCGACGCAGGCGGCCTATGGCGTGTGGATGTTCGCGGCGGTACTGCTGTGGGACATCGCCGTGGCGGCCGCGGTGCGCCATCCGGCCGTGATGGGGCGCTTTGTCCGATCGGTGCGCACCGTTGAGCGGGCCACCGGGGTCGTGCTGTGGGGCATGGCGGTGGCGGTCGCGGTCCACGCCGCCGGACGGTAGTCCATCCGCGCGACCGATGCCGTACCGGCAGCTTTCGCCTTAACTGTATCGGTACTGTACTGAGCAGTGTCCTTAGACTGAGCGCCTGTTTCGATTTTCTGGAGCGCCGTCATGGCTCTGAGCCTGCCCCCCGAGTTTGCCGCCGGTACCGGCGCGTTGATGGCCTACAGCGCCTTCGTGCTGGTGTCGTCGATCACCCCAGGCCCGAACAACACCATGCTGCTGGCATCGGGTGTGAACTTCGGCCTGCGCCGTACCGTGCCCCACCTGCTGGGCATCTGCATCGGCATGGTGGTCATGATGGTCATCGTGGGGCTCGGCCTGGGCTCGGTGTTCACGGCGATTCCGTGGACGTGGAGCGTGCTGCGCGTGGCGGCTACCGCCTATCTGGTCTGGCTGGCATGGAAGCTGGCCACGGCTGGCGGGCTGCAGGACCGCGAGGTGGCGCAGCCCATGACATTCCTGCGCGCGGCGGCGTTCCAGTGGGTGAATCCGAAGGCCTGGGTGATGGCGGTGGGTGCGTGCAGCGCCTATGTGCTGCATCCCAACCTGTGGACCAACGCGGTGCTGATGGCGGTGCTGTGCGGGGTGGTGAACCTGCCCAGCATCACGACGTGGGCGGTGTTTGGCGCGGCGCTGCGCCGCTGGCTGGCAAATCCGCGCGTGCTGCGTGCATTCAATGTGACGATGGCGCTGCTTCTGCTGGCGTCGCTCTGGCCCATCCTGGGCGCCCACCCCCACGGGGCGTAGCGCCAGGACGACGACGCGTCCGGTTCAGACCAGGGCGCGGATGGCGCCGAGGTTGCGCCAGTAGCCCTTGACGTCCATGCCGCAGCCGAAGACGTAGCGGTCGGGCACCTTGAAGCCGCAGAAGTCGGGGTGCATCGGCTTGAGCTTGGTCAGCGTCTTTTCGCACAGCACGGCGGCGTGGAATTCCTTGGCGCCCATGTCCATGATGCGCTGGCGGATCGCCGCCATGGTCTCGCCTTCGTCCAGGATGTCGTCGAGCACCAGCACCACGCGGTCCTTGACCGATTCGCGCGGCGCCACGCGCCATTGCATCTCGCCGCCCACCGTCTTGTTGTTGTAGCGCGACAGGTGGATGTAGTCGAATTCCAGCGGGAACTGCAGCTTGGGCAGCAGCATGCCGGTGAACACCACGGCGCCGCCCATCACGGACAGCACCAGCGGGAAGTCGTTGCCCATCTTGTCGGTAATCTCGCTGGCCATGCGGTCCAGCGAGTCCTGCACCTCCTGGGCGCTGACGATTTCCTCGGAGCTGGCCCAGAGTTCGCGGGCCTGATCGGCGGTCATCATGATCGGTGTCCTGTTACTTGTCTTTTGCGGGATTCGGGGTAGGGGCGGATCAGCGGTTGAAGAGGCCCTTCATGCCGCCCTTCATGGCGCCCATCTGGCGCATCATCTTCATCATGCCGCCGCCCTTGAGCTTCTTCATCATGCCCTGCATCTGGTCGAACTGGTTCAGCAGGCGGTTCACTTCCTGCACCGGCACGCCGGCGCCCGCGGCGATGCGGCGCTTGCGGCTGGCCTTGATCAGTTCCGGCTTGGCGCGTTCGGCGGCGGTCATGCTGTTGATGATGCCTTCCATGCGGCGCACCTGCTTTTCGGCCTGGTCCATGTTGGCGCCCTGCGCCTGCTGCGCGAACTGGGCCGGCAGCTTGTCGACCAGGCTGCCCAGGCCGCCCATCTTCTTCATCTGGCCGATCTGTGCCTTGAAGTCTTCCAGGTCGAAGCCGCCCGTCTTCTTGATCTTCTTGGCCAGCTTCTCGGCCGCTTCCATGTCCACGCCGCGCTGGGCTTCCTCCACCAGCGCGAGGATGTCGCCCATGCCCAGAATGCGCTGGGCCATGCGGTCAGGATAGAAGGGTTCCAGGCCGTCGAGCTTTTCGGCCACGCCGACGAACTTGATCGGACGCCCGGTGATGTGACGTACGGACAACGCGGCACCGCCCCGGGCGTCGCCGTCCAGCTTGGTCAGCACCACGCCGGTCAGCGGCAGGGCGTCGTTGAACGCCTTGGCCGTGTTCACGGCGTCCTGGCCGAGCATGGCGTCGACCACGAACAGCGTCTCGGCGGGCTTCAGTTCGGCGTGCAGCGCGGCGATCTCCTGCATCATCGCCTCGTCGATACCGAGCCGGCCGGCCGTATCGACGATCAGCACGTCGTGATAGTGCTTGCGGGCCCAGTCCAGTGCCGCGCGGGCAATGTCCACCGGCTTCTGGTCGGGCTGCGACGGGAAGAAGTCCGCGCCCACCTGTTCGGACACGGTCTTGAGCTGGGCGATAGCGGCGGGGCGATACACGTCGCACGACACCGTCAGCACCTTCTTCTTCCTGTTTTCCTTGAGCCACTTGGCCAGCTTGCCGGACGTAGTGGTCTTGCCCGCACCCTGCAGACCGGCCATCAGGATCACGGCGGGTGGCTGGACGTTCAGGTTCAGCTCGGTAATCTTCGGATCGGCGATGGCGTCGTCGCCGCCGATGATCGCGGTCAGCTCGCGCTGCACCACGCCGACCAGGGCCTGTCCCGGGGTCAGGCTGGTGACCACGTCCTCGCCAAGCGCCTTTTCCTTGACGCGGGCGATGAAGTCACGCACGACCGGCAGCGCCACGTCGGCTTCGAGCATGGCAAGGCGCACTTCGCGCAGCATCTCGGCGGTGTTGGCCTCGGTCAGTCGGGCCTCGCCGCGCATGGTCTTGACGACCCGCGCCAGGCGTTGTGTGAGGTTATCCAGCATGGCAGAAAAGGGGGAGGAAATCGGCTTGAATGCGGGGCGCAGCCGGCTCGGGGCAAGAGGGTGTGGCGGGAATCCCATCGCCAGAACCACCCGTGATGGCACTAAGGTAAACTGCGCAAATGGCCATTGTACTGTATGCCTTGACGGCAATTCTCTACTGCGGCCTGGCCTTTCACGGCTGGGCGACGCGCAACCCGCAACTGGCGGTAGCCGGCGGGGCCACGGTCGGGCCATCGGGGCGTCCCGGCGGGGGCGCCACGGCCGTGCTGATGTCATCGCCCACGCCCAACGGCGGGCGCACCGATGGCCAGCCCGGCTGGTGGCACGGGCTGGTGCTGGCCGCGCTGGTCAGCCATGGCGTGCTGCTGCACGAAACCATCTTCCCGGCCGATCGCATGATGTTCGGCTTCGCCTTCGCGCTGTCGGCCATGCTGTGGCTGGGCGTGGGTATCTACTGGATCGAAAGCTTCTTCTTCTCGCTGGCCGGGCTGGGGCTGATCGTGTTCCCGGTGGCGATGCTGGCCAGCCTGATGCCGCTGGCGTTTCCGGGCGCGCAGATCCTGGGCTACGCGGCGCGGCCGCTGTTCAAGCTGCATTTCGTGATCGCCAACGTGGCCTACGGGCTGTTCACGCTGGCCGCCTTTCATGCCTTCCTGATGCTGCTGGCCGAGCGCCGGCTGCACGGGTTCACCCGGCCCGCGGCCGGCGAGCCGGCGTCGGGGCAGTGGCTGGGCCGCTGGCTCGACCTGCTGCCGCCGCTGTTGACGCTCGAAAAACTGCTGTTCCGCCTGATCGCGGCCGGCTTCGTGCTGCTGACGCTGACCATCGCGTCGGGCTTCCTGTTCTCCGAGCAGCTGTTCGCCCGCGCATTCCGGGTGGATCACAAGACCGTCTTCGCGATCATCTCCTGGCTGATGTTCGGCGGCATCCTGATCGGCCGGCACTTCCGCGGCTGGCGCGGCCGCACGGCGCTGCGCTGGGTCATCGCATCGTTCGGCATCCTGCTGCTGGCCTATGTGGGCAGCCGCTTCGTGATCGAAGTGGTGCTGCACCGGATCACCTGACCGGATCCATCGTCCTTTCTCCAGGCCAACCCGTTCCCGTATTTCCGATCCATGGCAAGAATCTTCATCCTGCTGGCTGTCGTGCTGGGCGTCCTCTGGTGGCTGCGCCAGCGCGCCAGCGCACGCCAGGCATCCGGCACGGCACGGCGCGATGCTGCCGCCGGCCGCGAAGCCGCCAGTCCCGAGGCGACCCAGCCGATGGTGCAATGCGCGCAATGCGGCGTGCACCTGCCGCGCACTGACGCCATTGTGTGGCAGGGGCAGCACTACTGCCGCCGCAGCCACCTGCCGGATTCGGCCGGCGAGGGCGGGGCGTGAAGCGGCGGGCGTCGGTCTGGTCGCGGCTGAGCGGGTGGCATACGCTGTCCGATCTCTGGCGCCAGCCCGAGCCGCCCGATTTCCACTGGCGCCTGCTGCGCTACTTCTGCTGGACCCGCGCCACCGTGGCCGTGCTGCTGCTGGGCTATGCCTGGCTGCCGCTGGAGCGTGCCGGGGCCGGCGTGGCCGTGGCCGACCTGGCTGCCAGCGCGCGCACGGCCGCCGCGATTCCGGTGGTGGTGCCGTACCTGTGCATCGGGCTGGCCACGCTGCTGGGCACGTTATGGCGGCGCCATTTCCATGTGCGTGTGCGGGCGCAGGTCATCGTCGACCTGGCGCTGCTGGCTGCCATCTATATGGTGCTGGGCCGCAGCGGCAATCACGGCGAGGGGCTGGCGATGATTTTCCTGCTGCCCGCGCTGGAGGCCGGGGCGCTGACCAGCCTGATGTTCGCGCTGCTGACCGCCGCCGTGTCGGCCATGCTGGTGATGGCCAATCCGTTCCTCCAGACGCTGCTGGTGCGCCAGGCCGACGCCAACCTGCTGGGCTCCGGCCTGTTCGGGCTGGTCTTCATGATCGCCGCGCTGCTGATGTACATGCTGGCGAATCGCCAGCTCGCGCAGGAGCAGCTGGCGCTGGCGCGCGAGCAGGAACTGCGCATGCAGCAGCTGGTGAACCGGCTGATGGTGAACGACATGCAGGACGGCGTGATGCTGGTGCGCGCCCACGGCGCGGTGGTGGCCGCCAACCCGGCAGCGTTCGTGCTGCTGGGCGTGCAGCCGCACGAGCGGGTCAGGCACGGCCAGGTGCGCGCGGGCGAGCGCGACAACGTGCTGTTCGACCTGCGCCGCATCCCGCGCCTGCAGCCGCTGATGGAGATGTTGCGCGACTGGATCCAGCGCAAGGACGACGTGCCGCGCATCCTGCAGTTGCTGCCGCTGCCGTCGCGCCCGACGGCCAGCCGTACGCCGATGCTCCACACCCGACTGCGCCTGCGCTTCGTGCTGCCGGGCCTGGCTGGGCTGCGGGCCACCCTGAACGGCGTGTCGTCGCTAGGTGGCGATACCACGGGCCTGCACGACATGTCGGCCGAAGGCGCGGCACGGCTGCGGCTGGCGATCGCCCAGAACGAAGCCATGGCCTGGAGCCCGGAAGACGAAACCCTGCTGCGCAGCGAAATGCGCGACACGGTGCTGGTCCATATAGAAAGCTGGGAGCGGATCGCCGAGCAGGTGCAGCAGGAGAAACTGGCGGCCATGGGCCGGCTGGTGGCCAGCGTGGCGCACCAGATCCGCAATCCGCTGGCGGCCATCAGCCAGGCCAACGAGCTGCTCGCCGATTCGGGCGGCGGCGAGGGTTCCGCCATCGACGCCCGGCTGCTGCGCATCATCAGCGACAACGTGCGCCGGCTGGACCAGGTGGTGTCCGACGTGCTGCAGTTGTCGCGCCGCCCCAAGGCCGGCCATAGCGCGGTGGATCTGGGTCAGGCGCTGCCGGAGATCGTCGATCGCTGGCGGCTGGAGATGCGCTCGCGCGCCGGCGCCCGCGCCGAGGTCAATCCCAATGCGCTGCGCGTGGCCGTGGACCTGCAGGGGCCGGTGATCTTCGATGCCTCGCAACTGCAACAGGTGCTGGGCAACCTGCTCGACAACGCCTGGCGCTATTGCAGCCGGCTGCCGGGATCGATCCGGTTGCTGGCCCACGCGCTGGACCAGCACCACGCCGAACTGATCGTCTGGAACGATGGGGCCGAAGTCACGCGCGAGCAGCAGCGCAGCCTGTTCGAGCCATTCTTCACCAGCAATCCGCAGGGCACCGGGCTGGGCCTGTTCATGGCGCGCGAACTCTGCGGGGCGAACGACGCCCAGGTGCGTTACGGGGCGATCATGCTCGACGCGTTGCTGGATCGCACCGGAATGCTGGCTGGCGGGGCTCGCGATACACTCCCGGCCAAGGCATTCGTGCTGACGATGCGTATCGAGACCCCCGACGTGGTCGATGCGGCCATCGCCGGCTAGTTCGCATCGTCACAACAACAACCGGACATCCCTTCGTCATGCCACCCCGACCGCCCGCCCCCGCCCCGATTCTCGTCATCGACGACGAGGCCGATCTGCGCGAGCTGCTGGACATTTCGCTGCGCCGCATGGGCCATGACGTGGTGCTGGCCGGTTCGCTGGCCGAGGCGCGCCTGCGCCTGGCCGAGCGTCGCTACAGCCTGGTGCTGACCGACATGCGCCTGGGCGACGGGCTGGGCATCGACATCGTGCGCCAGCTGTCGGCGTCGCCCGAACGGACGCCGGTCGCGGTGATCACGGCCTATGGCAGCGCCGACAACGCCGTGGATGCGCTGAAGGCGGGCGCATTCGACTACATCGCCAAGCCGGTCTCGCTGGAACAATTGCGCACGCTGATCCTGAACGCGCTGGGTCGGCAGCACCGCGCGCCCGCCGATGGCGGCAGCCCGGCGGAGTCGTCGGAGCTGGCCGATCGCGCGGCGCAGCTGCTGCCCGGCGTATCGGCGGCCGTCAACGAGGTGCGGCGCTCGCTGTCGCGGCTGGCGCGCAGCATGGCGCCCGTGGTGATCAGCGGGGAGTCCGGCAGCGGCAAGGAGCGCGCCGCGCGCGCCATCCACGCCATCAGCGCGCGGTCGAACCATCCGTTCGTTGCCGTGAACTGTGGCGCGATTCCCGAAACGCTGATGGAGTCGGAGTTCTTCGGCTATGTGAAGGGCGCCTTCACGGGCGCCGACGCCGAGCGCGGGGGCTTCTTCCAGGCCGCCCACGGCGGCACGCTGATGCTGGACGAGGTGGCCGACCTGCCGCTGGCCATGCAGGTCAAGCTGCTGCGCGCGCTGCAGGAACGGCGTGTGCGCAAGATCGGCGCCAGCAAGGAAGACAGCGTCGATGTGCGCGTGATGTGCGCCAGTCACAAGGATCTGGCCGCGATGGTGGCGGCCGGCCTGTTCCGGCAGGACTTGTACTACCGGCTCAACGTGCTGGAACTGCGCATGCCGACGCTGCGCGAGCGCGGCGAGGACGTGCCCGTGCTGGCGCATGCCATCCTGGAACACCTGGCCACGCGCTATGGCGACGCCCATCCCAAGCGGTTGTCGCGCGCCGCGCTGGAACGCCTGGCGGCGTACCCGTTCCCGGGCAACGTGCGCGAACTGGAAAACCTGCTGGAGCGTGCCTACGCGTTTGCGGAGACCGACGAGATCGCCGTGGCCGATCTGGGCCCGCTCGACGCCGGCATGGAGCGCGCCAGCCTGTTGCAGGCGGGTATGGCGCCGATGCCTTCCATCGCGCCCGTGCCCGCGCCGGCCAGCTATCACCCGTGGGGCAGCCCGACGACCTGGCCGGCCGCCGGCGCGGCGCCGTCGATGGGCGGTCTTGCCGACCCGGCGCCCGAACCCGGCGCGGACGATGGCGAAGCCGCGCCGGGCGGCGATGGCGCGGCGACCGACCCGCTGGGCGCCGCGCTGGCCGACCTCGAATTCCCGATCGACCTGCCCGCGCGGCTGGAAGCCGTGGAGCGCGAGCTGATCCTGCGTGCGCTGCGCCAGACCGGCTTCAACCGGACGGCGGCCGCGCCGCTGCTGGGCCTGAACTTCCGCCAGCTGCGCTACCGCATCCAGCAGCTGGGCATTCGCGACGAACGCGATGGACGGGATGGCCGCGACCCCGCCGACGATGGCGAATCGCTGGCCGAAGGCGAGGGACGCGATGCCTGACGTCGCCGGCCGCCACGACTTCACGCCTGACGCCGAAGGGTGGGTGCCCGCCGCCCGCCGCGTGCCGTCGCCGAATTTCGATGCGCGGCCCGACGGCGCGCCGGTGGACGTGGTGGTCATCCACAACATCAGCCTGCCGCCCGGCCAGTTCGGCACGGGCGACATCGAGGCGTTCTTCCAGAACCGGCTCGATGCGTCGCGCCACCCGTTCTTCGAGACCATCCGCGATGTGCGTGTGTCGGCCCACTTCCTGATCGCCCGCGACGGCGAACTGGTGCAGTTCGTGGCCTGCACGGAGCGCGCGTGGCATGCCGGGCAGTCGGAATACTGCGGACGGCCCCGCTGCAACGACTTCTCGATCGGTATCGAGATCGAGGGCGCCGACGACCAGCCATTCACGCCGGCCCAGTACGACACCGCCGCCGCGCTGGTGGCCGCGCTGCGCCGCGCGTACGCGATCCAGGGCATTGCCGGGCACAGCGACATCGCCCCGGGGCGCAAGACCGATCCGGGGCCGTATTTCGACTGGGACCGGTTTGCGACCTTGGCCGGCCTGCCTGCCGCGCTGCTGCCCTACCGGCCGTAATCCGCCAGCCGCCAGCCGCCAGCCGTATCGGCACGAATGATCCGATCTGTGTAGGGATAATCACTGTGTTGCGCAAACGCCGCAAAACGCCGGTCGGCGTCAAAACGGGGAATGTGGCGCCTGCAAAACCTCACGCACCGTTAGTTGTCATCGCGCTGAAAAATACCGGCGCAGTTGCGTGTGCGCCGCTTCATTCCGGCGCAAGGGCCGCTACAATCGCGCCCCCGGCGATCACGCGCGCGCCCCATCCTGGGTCGCCTATCGGTGATCCATTCCCATTAAAAAATTTTCGAAATTTTGTGCGCCACCGAACGTGACGCCGCGAAGCCTTGAGGCAGCGCGCTTTGCGGGAATGTGGCGGCGCCGCACCGGACCGCCAAGACCCCAGACCGCGCTTGTCAAGACTGGTCATGCGGTCTCTTTTCACTATACTTAGGCCCAGTTTTGAGCGGCACCACAACATCTAGTGGTGCTACCGGGGAACCGGCCGGCAGGTGCAGCAATCGTCGCGGCAATATGCGACATCTACTGCATATGGATTAGCGGGTCGGCGCAGTACCGAAAGTCCCTAGCAAAGTGTCCGCACGAGCAGTTTGGTTCGCAACTGGCATCGCCTGAATCAAGTGACTTCTACAGCGCATTTTGCTAGGGACTTTGTCGTCTCAGTACAAGAACAGAAGTATTCATTTCAGGGTTAATACCGGAGTTACCTCATGCAAACGGCCCAAAACGAACAACAAACCACCGGCGTGACTGGCGCAACCGGAATCGGTGGCGCAGCAGCCGGTAGCTCGCAGCAGAGCCCTGCCGGTGCAGGCGTTTCGTACCAGGACTACAAGCTGATCCGCCGCAACGGCGCCGTGGTGGCGTTCGAGCCGAACAAGATTGCCGTGGCGGTGACCAAGGCCTTCCTGGCCGTCAACGGCGGCCAGGGCGCGGCATCTGCCCGCGTGCGCGAGCTGGTGGAACAACTGACGCAGTCCGTGGTGCGCGCGCTGGTGCGCAGCCGTCCGAATGGCGGCACCTTCCATATCGAGGACGTGCAGGATCACGTGGAACTGGCGCTGATGCGCTCGGGCGAGCATGAGGTGGCCCGTGCCTATGTGCTGTACCGCGAAAAGCGCACGCAGGAGCGCGCCCAGGCCAACGCGCAGGCCGTGGCCCGCGTGCAGGAATCCGGCGCGTCGTTCAACGTGACCGACAACGGCGCAACGCGTCCGCTGGACCTGGCGGCGCTGCACGCGCTGATCGACAACGCCTGCAGCGGCCTGGGCAATGCCGTCAGCGCCGAGCCGATCCTGAAGGAAACGCTCAAGAACCTGTACGACGGCGTGCCGATGACGCAGGTCTACGACTCGGCCATCCTGGCCGCGCGTACGCTGATCGAGAAGGACCCGGCCTACAGCCAGGTGACTGCCCGTATCCTGCTGCACACGATCCGCAAGGAAATCCTGGGCGCCGAAGTGACCCAGGCCGAAATGTCGACGAAGTACGCCGAGTACTTCCCGAAGTTCATCGCCCGCGGTATCCAAGCCGAACTGCTGGACGAAAAGCTGGCCACGTACGACCTGGCCCGCCTGGGTGCCGCGCTGGACGCCTCGCGCGACTTCCAGTTCAACTACCTGGGCCTGCAGACGCTGTACGACCGCTACTTCCTGCACGTTGACGAAGTGCGCATCGAAATGCCGCAGGCGTTCTTCATGCGCGTGGCCATGGGCCTGACGCTGGAAGAAAAGGATCGCGAAGCCCGCGCCATCGAGTTCTACCAGCTGCTGTCGTCGTTCGACTTCATGTCGTCGACCCCGACGCTGTTCAACTCGGGCACGCGCCGCTCGCAGCTGTCGTCGTGCTACCTGACCACGGTGTCGGACGACCTGGAAGGCATCTACGAAGCCCTGAAGGAAAACGCGCTGCTGTCGAAGTTCGCCGGCGGCCTGGGCAACGACTGGACCAACGTGCGCGCGCTGGGCTCGCACATCAAGGGCACCAACGGCAAGTCGCAGGGCGTGGTGCCGTTCCTGAAGGTGGTCAACGACACGGCCGTGGCCGTGAACCAGGGCGGCAAGCGCAAGGGCGCGGTCTGCGCGTACCTGGAAACCTGGCACCTGGACATCGAGGAATTCCTGGAACTGCGCAAGAACACCGGCGACGACCGCCGCCGCACGCACGACATGAACACGGCCAACTGGATTCCGGACCTGTTCATGAAGCGCGTGATGGAAAACGGCGAATGGACGCTGTTCTCGCCGGCCACCTGCCCGGACCTGCACGACAAGGTGGGCAAGGCCTTCGAGCAGGCCTACCTGGGCTACGAAGCCAAGGCTGCCAACGGCGAACTGAAGCTGTTCAAGAAGGTGCCGGCCATGCAGCTGTGGCGCAAGATGCTGGGCATGCTGTTCGAGACCGGCCATCCGTGGATCACGTTCAAGGACCCGTGCAACATCCGCAGCCCGCAGCAGCACGTGGGCGTGGTGCATAGCTCGAACCTGTGCACGGAAATCACGCTGAACACGAACGAAAGCGAAATCGCCGTGTGCAACCTGGGTTCGGTGAACCTGGTGGCCCACCTGAAGCAGCAGGCCGACGGCACGCACGTGCTGGACCACGCCAAGCTGCAGAAGACGATCCGCACCGCGATGCGCATGCTCGACAACGTGATCGACATCAACTACTACGCGGTGGAGAAGGCGCGCAATTCGAACCTGCGCCACCGTCCGGTGGGCATGGGCATCATGGGCTTCCAGGACTGCCTGCACGTGCTGCGCACGCCGTACGCCAGCGACGCCGCGGTGAAGTTCGCCGACACGTCGATGGAAGCGGTCTGCTACTACGCGTACCACGCATCGACCGAACTGGCCGAAGAGCGCGGCCGCTACAGCACGTACGAGGGTTCGCTGTGGGACCGTGGCATCCTGCCGCAGGACTCGCTGAAGCTGCTGGCCGAAGAGCGCGGCGGCTACCTGGACGTGGACCTGTCGTCGACGATGGACTGGGACAGCCTGCGCGCCCGCATCAAGCAGCACGGCATGCGCAATTCGAACTGCATCGCGATCGCCCCGACCGCGACCATTTCGAACATCATCGGCGTGTCCGCCTGCATCGAGCCGACGTTCCAGAACCTGTACGTGAAGTCGAACCTGTCGGGCGAATTCACGGTGGTGAACGACTACCTGGTGCGCGACCTGAAGGACCGCGGCCTGTGGGACGAAGTGATGGTTGCCGACCTGAAGTACTTCGACGGTTCGCTGGCCCGCATCGACCGCATCCCGCAAGACCTGCGCGACATCTACGCCACCGCGTTCGAAGTGGAGCCGACCTGGCTGGTGGAGGCCGCAAGCCGCCGCCAGAAGTGGATCGACCAGGCCCAGTCGCTGAACATCTACATGGCCGGCGCATCGGGCAAGAAGCTGGACGACACGTACAAGCTGGCATGGCTGCGTGGCCTGAAGACCACGTACTACCTGCGCACGATGGCCGCCACGCACGTGGAGAAGTCCACCGTGACGCGCGGTTCGCTGAACGCGGTGTCGTCGGGCGCGGACGGCCAGTCGGCCATCGACGCGGCCGCCGCCGCGGCCCCGGCCATGCCGGAAGCCGAAGGCGCCGTCTGCACGATGCGTCCGGGCGACCCCGGCTTCGAAGAGTGCGAAGCCTGCCAGTAACGTAATACCAACCCCCTCGGTTTTCTCCCCTCTCCCGCATGCGGGAGAGGGGCCGGGGGAGAGGGCCGGCGCATCCTGACCCGGATGCGTGATGCTGGCCACCAGCCGCCCCTAATCGAATCATCGGAGAACACAACATGCTGAGCTGGGACGACGACGTTCAAGCCACGCCGCAAGCTGCCCCGCAGCCTGCCCTGCAACCCGCCGCGCCGTCCGCCACGCCCGACCAGCAAGGCGTACTGCCGCCGGCCGCCACCGCGCCGACGGGCATCCTCGGCAACAACCCGAACGCCGCCGCCGCCCAGAGCACGCGCCGCGTGAACGCCGCCGACAAGCGCGTGATCAACGGCGCCACCGACGTGAACCAGCTGGTGCCGTTCAAGTACAAGTGGGCGTGGGAAAAGTACCTGGCCGGCTGCGCCAACCACTGGATGCCGCAGGAAATCAACATGTCGCGCGACATCGCCCTGTGGAAGGACCCGAACGGTCTGACCGAGGACGAGCGCCGCATCATCAAGCGCAACCTGGGCTTTTTCGTGACGGCCGACTCGCTGGCCGCCAACAACATCGTGCTGGGCACCTACCGCCAGATCACGGCGCCGGAATGCCGCCAGTACCTGCTGCGCCAGGCCTTCGAAGAGGCGATCCACACGCACGCGTACCAGTACATCGTGGAATCGCTGGGCCTGAACGAGGCCGAGATCTTCAACGCGTACCATGAAGTGCAGTCGATCCGCGACAAGGACGAGTTCCTGATCCCGTTCATCGACACGCTGACCGATCCGTCGTTCAAGACCGGCACGCCGGAGAACGACCAGAAGCTGCTGAAGAGCCTGATCGTCTTCGCCTGCATCATGGAAGGCCTGTTCTTCTACGTGGGCTTCACGCAGATCCTGGCCATGGGCCGCCAGAACAAGATGACCGGTGCCGCCGAGCAGTACCAGTACATCCTGCGCGACGAATCGCTGCACTGCAACTTCGGCATCGACCTGATCAACCAGATCAAGCTCGAGAACCCGCACCTGTGGACGCCCGAGTTCAAGGCCGAGATCACCGAACTGTTCAAGAAGGCCGTGGATCTGGAATACCGCTACGCCGAGGACACCATGCCGCGCGGCGTGCTGGGTCTGAACGCGCCGATGTTCAAGGGCTACCTGCGCTACATCTGCAACCGCCGCTGCCAGCAGATCGGCCTGGAACAGCTGTTCCCGAACGAGGAAAACCCGTTCCCGTGGATGAGCGAGATGATCGACCTGAAGAAGGAACGCAACTTCTTCGAGACGCGCGTGATCGAGTACCAGACCGGCGGCGCGCTGTCGTGGGACTGACCGATTGAAGGGTCGGCTGCACAGCGGTAACTACATGCATTGAACAGTCCACGCAGCCAGGACGGGTGAGGAGCGGCCATCGGGTGAGAACCCGGTGGCCGTTTTTCTTTGGGGCGGGGAATGTCCGGGGTGGGGCAGAAGCCGGGCGCGCGCCCGGCAACCATCGCTCAATCCGCCGTCGCCCCCGACCGCTTCACCACGGCCGACCACTTCCTGATCTCGCTGTCGACGAACTTGCCGGTTTCGGCCGGCGTCATCGGCATCGGCTCGGATCCGCGGTCGGTGATGAACTTGTGCAGTTCGGGCGATTGCAGCGCCTTCACCGTTTCCGCGTTGAGCTGGGTGACGATGGCCGGCGGGGTGCCGGCGGGGGCCATCATCACGGCCCAGCCCAGCGCCTCGAACCCCGGCACGCCCTGTTCGCGCACGGTGGGCACCGATGGCAACTGCGGCACGCGCCTGGCCGTGGTCACCGCCAGCGGCAGCGCCTTGTTCGTCTGGATCAGCGGCATGGCGGCGGTGACCGAGTCCACCATCAGCGGAATCTGGTTGCCCAGGAAGTCGGCCTGGGCCGGGCCGCTGCCCTTGTACGGGATATGGACGATAAACGTGCCGGTCTGCGCCTTGAGCATCTCGGCGGACAGGTGCTGCGTGCCGCCAATGCCTGCGCTGGCGTAGCTGTACTTGCCCGGCGCGGCCTTGGCCTTGGCGATCAGGTCCCGCAGCGAAGTGAAGCCCGACTGCGGCGTGGCCAGGAACACCAGCGGCACCGAGAACACGCCCGACACCGGCGCAAAGTCCTGGCGCGGGTCGTAATTGAGCTTCTTGTACAGCGTCTGGTTGATGGCCATGGCGCTGCCGGCCATCACGATCGTGTAGCCGTCGGCCGGGGCCTTGGCGGCCACTTCCATGCCGATGTTGCCGCCGGCGCCGGCCCGGTTTTCCACGATCACCGACTGGCCCAGCTGCTTGCCGAGCTTTTCGGCCAGCGCGCGGGCGAAGATATCGGTGGCCTGCCCCGGCGGGAACGGCACGATGAGCTTGATGGGGCGGTCTGCTGGCCAGGCGGCGTGGGCCGTGCCGGCGGCGGCCAGCAGCAGGGCGGCCAGCGTACGTGCCGCAAAAGCGGGGCTGGCAAAGGGGCGCAACGACTTCAAGGGGGTCTCCTCAACGGGTCTGGATGGCGATGACGTCTTTGTCCGTGGCGTCTTTTTGCTGTTTTGACCAGATTCTACGCGCGCTTCGCTTTCAGAATCGCCTCAAAGACGCTGGGCAAATGGCCGCATACGATCGTTCGCGGATCTCAACCAAGGAGAACGACACGATGCGAGCCGTAGTAGTGCAACAGCTGGGCGAAGTCCCGCGCTTTACCGAATTCCGCGATCCCGAGCCGCGCGCCGGCGAAGTCATGGTGCGTGTCTGCGCGGCAGTGATCCGGCCGGCGGACCTGGCCATCGCACGCGGGCACCATGCCTGCATGCCGCTGGAATTGCCCTATATCTGCGGCCGCGACGGCGTTGGCTACCTGGCCGACGGGCGGCGCGTATATTTCCGCGCGGGCCGCAGTCCGTTTGGTGCGATGGCGGAGTTCGTACCGGCGCAATGGGTGGTGCCGATACCCGACCCGGTCGCTTCCGCCGACGCCGCCGCATTGGTGGGGCCGGCGCTGGGCGCCTGGCTGCCACTGGCGGCGCGTGCGGACCTGGCGCCCGGCGAGACGGTGCTGATCCTGGGGGCCGCCGGGCTGGCGGGGCGCCTGGCCATGCAGGCGGCGCGGCTGCAGGGCGCCGGGCGCGTCATCGTGGCGGCACACCGCATCGACCTGCAGACCATGCCGGGCGCCGATGCGCAGATCGATCTCGGCCAGGCGCCCAGCCTGTTGCAGCATGCATTCGCCAGCCATGCCGCCGATGGCATCGACGTGGTGCTCGATTTTGTCTGGGGCGAGACGCTGGAGCTGCTGCTGTCGGCGCTGGTCCAGGCGGGTGGCGCATCGGCCCTGCCGGCCGACCACGCCACGCGTGTGGTGTCCGTGGTCGACCGCCGGGCGGCCAGCGTCATGCTGGCGCCGATCGCGCTGCGCGACTCACGCGCGGTGCTGATGGGGTGGGGCCCCGCCAGCCATCCTCCGGCCGAAGATCTGCGCTTCCTGGTCGAGGATGTCCTGGGCTGCATGCACGCCGGCTACCTGTCGATCGATCCGCCGGGGCAGTTGCCGATGTGCGAGGTGGCGACCGCCTGGCGCCAGGCGGGCGAACCCGGCCAGCGCGTGGTGCTGACGCTGGACTGAGATGCGTGCTCCCACCGCGGCCCGGCGCAGGGCCGGGGCGCGGAGACGGTCAGCAAAAGGGCGGAGCGGGGCTCAGGCGGCCTTGCGCTGGTCAGCCGGCATCGCGCCTTCGGCCTTGCGCTCGCCGCCGAGCGCGTCGGTCAGGTCGGCCAGCATGCCCGCCAATTCGCCGGCCATCAGGGCGAAATCGGCGTCAAAGCGTTCGTTCTCGTCGTGGAGCGTGGCGTCGGCCTGTTCCTTGATCACGTCGAGCGGATTCACGCGCTTGACCGCCAGCGCGTCGGTCAGCACGAACGACACGCGGTCGTTCCAGGTCATGGCCAGCCGCGTGCATCGCTTGCCGGCTTCGATATGGCGACGCAGGTCTTCGGGATCGAGCGGATGACGCACGTAGCGCACGGTGGCCTTGGTCTCGCTGCTCGATTGCAGTTCGATTTCCTGATCGACCGTGAAACCGGCCGGTGCGGTGTCGGTGGCCAGCCACTCGGTCATGGCCGCCACCGGCGACAGGTTGACCTGCAGGCCCACCACGGGCAGCGGGTCGATGGCCTTGAACAGCATGCCGCGCACTTCGTCGGCCTTGGCCGTGCCGGCCGCGTCGATGGCCAGCCAGCCGTTGACGGGGTCGATCCACACACGGGTATCGCGGCGGATGCTGAAGGCGCGCGGCAGCAGTTCCTCGGTGACCTGCTCCTTCAGTTCCTTCAGCTGCTTGCGGCCCGGCTTGAAGCCTTGCTGCTCCTCGATTTCGGCGGCACGCGCCTTGGTGACCTGATTGACCACGGTGGCGGGCAGCAGCTTCTTTTCGGTGCGCAGCACCAGCAGCATCTGCTTGTTGACGCAATGCACAAGCTGGTCGTTGTCGCGCGGCGACGCCCAGCCCTGGGTCTGCATTTCCAGGCTGGTGCCCGGGTAAAACGCGTGTTTGGCCAGGCAGGCCTCAACGTCTTCTGCACTCAGCGTCCACGGGGCGGAGAAACGATGAATCTGGAGATTCTTGAACCACATGAGAATTCGGCCTCGCGTGCGGGTTGGAAAATTGGCAAGGGACGAATTCTAACGGCTTGGCGCAGGGGTGAAACGAAGAAAAGCGGCGCCCATGTTACGGAATGCAAGTGTTCCGCAACGTGGGCGCCGTGTGGTACGCAACGGATGGGCGCCGGGCAGGCGCCGGACCCGCCTGTCAGATATTGAGCTTCGAGATCTTGGTGCCTTCCAGGCTCAGGCCGGCCATCAGGCCCGCGTTGGTCATGGCAAAGCCGATGATCGGCTGCTGGGCTGTGTTGGTGTCGATCTGGCCATTGGCACCGATCGTGGCCAGCGCCACCGTGGCGTCGGCGCCCACCTGCCAGCCGCTGCTGCGCACGAACTTGTCGTAGGCGTCCTGGGTCATGAACATCAGGATGAAGGCCTTGGACTGTGCGCCGATCTGCCAGCCGACCGAGCCCGAAATGGCCCGGTAGTAGCCGCGGTCCGCACCGCCGGAACGGAGCACGCCGTCGCCGTACTCGCCGCCGACGATAAAGCCTGCCGACAGCAGTTTCGGGAAGATCAGGATGCCCTTGGCCTTGGCGCCCAGATCCCGCGCGCCATTGGCAGTGGAATAGAGGCGGTTCAGCGTGTCAGTGGCGCCCGTATCGATCTCGCGACGCTTGGACGCTGCGTCGCCCGAGTCTTTGGGGCCGGTGAAGCTACATCCTGCAAGCGACAGGGCGCCCACGGACAGACCGGTGAGGCCGACAACCCCGGCACTGCCGGCGGACAGGAAGGTTCGACGTTTCATTATTTCCTCCAGGAGGGTTCATGTGTTGCAACCGCCTCTAAAGCATAGGCGGGCAAGGCACATCCGCAAATGCGATTTTGTCTGACACGGAGGGGAGGGGCCTCTGACATGACCTGGTCATACTTTCTTGCAAATTGGCGGAACTTGTTCTGGAACCGGCCCGTTACCATACCGGTCTGTGACCATGTATCAGCCAATCGCCCCCTTGCCCATGTCTTTCCAGAAGTCCAACGCCCACCCCGATTTCCCTCTGTCGACCCCGCATGTTGCAGCGCAGCGCCCACTGGGATGGGTACGCGCGGGCGCGCTGGCCATGCCGCTGGCCGCGCTGCTGCTCGCCGCCTGTGCATCCCAGCCCGCGGTTGAAACAGCCGAAGCCAGGCAGGAATCGGCGCAGATGAATTCCGGCTGGCAGGCCGAGCGCGCCAAATATATGGATTGCGTGCAGGACCGCGCCAGCGACGGCGCCAAGGGCAAGGGCACGTCGAAGGAGGTGGCAGCCGGGGCGATCGACGCGTGCAAGGGCCAGCTGAAGGTCATGCACGACGCCTTCCAGTCGTACCTGTCGGCGCAGATGAGCAGCGCGCACGGCCAGACCAGCGCCCGCCAGGCAGCCGAGCGCGTGACCACGGATACCCGTGAGAAGGCCCGCACCTACCTGACCCGCTACGTGGAAGTGGAACGGTACAAGGCCGGCCAGCACTGAGCGCGGCTTCCGCCTCGTCCTTCCTGTCTGAAACGGCGCCGCGTCACAGCATCGCCAGCGGCTGCGCGTGACGCGGAGGCGCAAACAGCCTGTCCAGTTCGGCCAGCTGGTCCGGCGTCAGCGTGATATCGAGCGCGCCCATGTTCTCGCGCAGGCGGTCGCGCTGGCCGGTCTTGGGAATCGCAATGATGTCGTCCGACGCCAGCAGCCAGGCCAGCGCGGCCTGCGCGGGCGTCATGCCATGCTGCGCCGCAAAGCCCTTGAGGCTGGCGTTGCGCAGCAGCCGCGCCTGTTCGATTGGCGAATAGGCCATCACCGGCACGTTGCGTTCGCGCAACCATGGCAGCAGGTCGAACTCGATCCCGCGCCGGCTCAGGTTGTAGAGCAGCTGGTTGACCGCCACGGCATCGCCTCCGGGGGTGTCCCAGAATTCCTCCATATCGGACAGGTCCAGGTTGCTGACGCCGAAATAACGGATCTTGCCGGCTGCCTGCAGGGCCTGGAATGCCGCGATCGTGTCCTCGAACGGCACATCGCCGCGCCAGTGCAACAGATACAGGTCCAGATGGTCGGTGCCCAGCCGGCGCAGGCTGCGCTCGCAGGCTGCCACCGCGCCCTTGCGGCTGGCATTGTGCGGATAGACCTTGCTGACCAGGAAGGCGTCGTCGCGCCGACCCGCCAGCGCTTCGCCGATCAGCGATTCGGACAGACCTTCGCCATACATCTCGGCGGTGTCGACCAGCCGCAGGCCCATGTCCAGGCCCATCTGCAGCGTGGCGATTTCCTCGGCGCGCGTGGCGCGGTGGTCGCCGATATTCCAGGTGCCCATGCCCAGCGCGGGAACGCGCTCGCCGCCAGGTAGCGTGACTTGCTTCATGCGATGCCTCCGGTATCGGGAAACTTGCCCTCCACACTAGTGAACATCGCCACGCGGCACAAGCGCGCCGCCCGCACGGCACTTTTTACCTGACTGCAGCCATCGGCGTCGGGCGGGCGGCGCCAGCCATCAGCGGTGCTGGTGCCGGAATTCCTGCGTCTTGCCGCCATAGCCATAAGCGGCCGCGCGTGCGTCGATTACATGGATATAGGACACCTCGTTGACGTCGCCGATCAGTTCGGACAGCGCGGCGTGCGACTGGCGCAGGTATTCGGCTTTCTCGGCCTTGGTGTTGGTCTCGTCGGTCACGCTGATGTCGAGCTGGAAGGCGTTGCGTCCCTTGTCGTGCTCGGACAGCGGCTTGCCACCAATAAACCACTGCTCGCGCGGGATGAACGTCACGGTGGTAGCAATCACCGGGGCTTCCTTGCCCAGCACGCGCTGGGTCAGCTCACCCACCACGGCCACGGCGCGGCGCGTCAGTTCGGTATCGGGATGGCCGGAAATCTGCAGGGATACGTGGGGCATGACTGGCTCCTTTCGGGTTTGGATTTCACGTTGCGGCGCGCTTGCGTATTGGCGTTGGCGTGCTGCGGTGATGTCATCGTAGGCGTTCCCTTGAAATCGGAAAAGCGGGAATATACGATGCCATCTATCGGAATAGCCGAAACTTCAAATTATGCGTGGATTCGAAACGGACCAGCTCCGGACCTTTGTGACCGTGGCCGAGAGCGGCAGCCTGTCGGCCGCTGCCCCCCGGCTGTTCCTGTCGCAATCGTCGGTCAGCGAGCAACTGCGCAAGCTGGAGGCGCGTGCCGGCGTGCCGCTGCTGACGCGCGGCAAGAAGGGCGCGGCTTTGACGCCGGCCGGGGCCCGGCTGCTGGATTATGCCCGGCGGATCCTGTCGCTGAACGAACAGGCGCTGGCCGAACTGCGCGGCCAGACGCTCGACGGCGAGTTGCGGCTGGCGGTGACGGACTATTTCCGCCCCGGAGAGATCGCCGGCATGCTGCGCCGGCTGCGTGACCGCTATCCCTACCTGAAGCTGCACGTCACGGTCATGAAGAGCGCCGCCATCGAGGCGGCGGCCGAAATGGATGCGTTCGACATCGGCCTGAGCATGCGGCTGATCGGCGCACGCGGCGCCGAAAAGACTGCGGGCGCCACACGCGGCGGCACGGTGCTGCGGCGCGAGCCGCTGGCATGGGTAGCCGCACCGGAAATTTCCGAAGAACCCCAGGCCACGCTGCCGCTGGTGTTGCTGCCCGATACCTGCTCGATGCACCAGTTCGTCGTGCAGTTGCTGATGCGGCGCCGCCGCGAATTCGAGATCGCGCACTCGGCCTCGGGCGTGGCCGGCCTGCATCTGGCGCTGGCCGCCGGGCTGGGCGTGTCGTGCCTCAACGCGTCGGCCATCGGGCCCGGCGTGACGCCGCTGGATGCGGCGGACGTGGCCGGCTGGAAGCTGCCGGCACTGCCTTCGGCGGAGTTCTATCTATTAGGGGCGCGCCGGGGCGAGAGCCAATTCATCGCCCAGGCGCGGCAGGCGCTGGCGGAGCAATTTGGCTGAACGGCCAGATGAGGCGGGTCGAACCCGGGCCCGGCCAGGACGGCAAGACGGCAGGACGGCAGGACGGCAGGACGGCAGGACGGCCGCGCTCAGGTCTCGCTCCACTGCCGCAGCAGGTTGTGATAGCAGCCGACCAGGCTGCGCCGCGCGCGCTCGTCGGCGTTGGTCTGATTGAGCGTCTGGATCGCGTTGTCCATGTCGAACAGCAGCGCGCGCTGGCCGTCGTCGCGGATCAGGCTCTGGATCCAGAAGAAGCTGGCCACCCGCGTGCCGCGCGTGATCGGTGTCACCTGGTGCAGGCTCGTGGCGGGGTAGATCACCATGTCGCCGGCGGCCAGCTTGACCGCGTGCACGCCGTACGTGTCTTCCACCTGCAATTCGCCGCCGTCGTAGCTGGCGGGGTCCGACAGGAACAGCGTGGCGGACACATCGGTGCGCAGCTTGCGCCCGGTGTGCGGGTGGATGCGCACGCCGCCATCGACATGGGCGCCGAACGTCATGCCCTCGCTGTAGCGGTTGAACATTGGCGGATAGACGATGTTCGGCAGCACCGCACTAATAAAGAGAGGATGGCGTTCCAGCGCGGACAGGATCAGGTGCTGGCACTGGGCGGCCACCTCGGATCTTTCGTCGATCTGCTGGTTGAACTTGACCGGCGCGCCGGAATAGCCGGCGGACACGCGGCCGTCCACCCACGCATCGCCGGCATGTTCCAGCTGGGCCAGCACCACGGCCACCTGTTCGGCGTTGAGAACCTTCGGAATACGAACCAGCATCGGAGAAATCCGGTTGGGGCCGGAGGCCGGCCGTGGCGAAACAGCCAGGCGCGGCGTGCGGCCCCGGCGGCGCTTACATGCGATAGGTGAACGACAGCATCGCGGTACGGCCCGTGCCCGGCACCGACCGGCCGCCGTCCGACTGGATCAGCGCATCGTAATACTTCTTGTCGAAGATGTTGAACAGATTCAGGCGCACGTCGTACCTGGGCTGGTGGTAGGCGATCATGCCGTCCCAGCGCACGAAGCCGCCAACCTGCACCGTATTGGTATTGTTGGCATAGCGCTGTGACATGTAGAACGCCCCGCCGCCCACTTCCCAGCTTGGCAGGATGGAATAGCTGGTCCATGCCGTGGCCGTGTGCCTGGGTGTGTTGGTCGGCACCATGCCCTGCGTGCCGGCCGCGATACCGCTCTTGATCTCGGCATCCAGGTACGTATAGCCCGCGAACACCTGCCACTTCGGCGTGATGCGGCCGGTCACGCCGGCACGGAAGCCATCCACCTGGATCTTGCCGGTCAGCGCGTACGTGGTGGTGTCGATCTGGCTGCGCGCGTTGTCCTTGGTGATGCGGAAGATGGCCGACGTCACCGACAGGTTGCCGCTCATCAGATCCCACTTGCCGCCCGCCTCGTAGGCCTTGTTCTTCTCGGGGTCCAGCGACTGCTGCCCCACCGTGCCGACCAGCTGTTCCAGCGACGGGTTGAACGACGTGCCGTAGGAAATGTAGTACGACTGCGTCTCGGTCGGCTGCCAGATGCCGCCCAGGCGCACGCTGGTGAAGTGGACGTCCTGGCTGGCGTTGGGCAACGCCGTGCTGCCCGATGTGTTGCCGGAATTGACCGAGTTGCTGATGCTGGCGATGTACTTGTCGTAGCGCAGGCCGGCCACCGCCTTCCATTGCTTCGAGAACTCGATCGAGTCGTTGGCGTAGACGGCCACGGTGTTGGCCGAGCCGCCCTGCAGGTTGCCGGTGCGGGTGGCCACGCTGCCCGGCGAATCCCGATACGGCGGATCGATGACCGGCGTGCAGGCGACGAAGCCGGACGTGCCCGTGGCCGGGTTCAGTGCCGTGCTGCCGCAGCTGCCATTGCGGTAGTAGTTCTGGTTGTTGTAGCCGTCGTGGCCCAGTTCCAGGCCGGTCAGCAGCGTGTGCTTGACCGGGCCCGTGTCGAATTTCGCGGTCAGCTCGGTCTGGTTGAATATCGAGTAGTCGCGGATGTTGCGGTCATGGCTCTGCTGGCGCACGTACAGCTGCGACAGCGGCAGGTTGGTGCTGGTCAGCGCGGTAAATGCGCCGGCGGCATTGATCGATCCCACCGCATTCGGCGCGGTCTCGCGCGCATCGGTTTCCACATAGTTGAATGCCGTGACGTTGCGCAGGCGCAGGTTGGGCGAGAACTTGTGATCGATGGCGCCGTTGAGCGACACGATGTTCTGGCGCGTGCGGTCGTTGTTGAAGCCGTAGTACGTATTGCGATCGACGTTGACCGGATGGCCGTTGATGGCGGGCAGGCCGTAGTCGGGCATGTCCTCGTTGTGCTGGAGCAACGCCGACAGGGTGATCTCCGTCGAGGTGCCGATGCCGAAACGCCACGACGGCGCGATGCCGAAATCCTGCACCGTCATCTCGTCGCGCGTGCTCGGCTTGCCGTCCTGGGCCATGGCCGAGATGCGGAAGGCCGAGGTATCGCCAGTGGGCGTGTTCACGTCGGCCGTGGCCCGCACCAGGCCGTTGGTGGTGACCGATCCGGTGACCTCCGTGGCGGCCTGCAGCTTGGGTTTCTTGGTGACCTGGTTGATCACGCCGCCCGTGGACCCGCGCCCGAACAGCATCGACGACGGGCCCATCAGCACTTCGACCTGGTCCAGCGCGAAGGTGTCGCGGTAGTACTGGCCGCGATCGCGGAAGCCATCCAGGTAGATGTCGGTGCGCGCCGAGAAGCCGTTCAGGTTGATGTTGTTACCGATCTGGCCGCCCTCGGCGCCGCCGATGGTGATGCCGGGCACGTTGCGCAGCGCATCGGCCAGCGAGCTGGCGCCTTGCGATTCCATCAGCGCCCGGTTCACGATCGTCACCGATTGCGGCACATCGCGCAGGTCGGCCGGCAGCTTCGATAGCTGGCTGCCGGTGGGATTGAAGTCGTCACGTGCGGTGGAGCCCTGGACCGTCACCGCGCGCAGCGTCTGCGGCACGGATTCGCCCTTTTGCGGCGTCGATTGGGCGGTGGAGGGGGCAGGGGCTGGGGCGGGCGCTGCGGGCGCCTGTTGCGCCGGCTGGGCGGCTTGCTGCGCGAAGACGGCGGGTGCGGCAAAGAGGGCCACCAGCGCGGTGGCCACAGGGGTGCGACGGAGCATTGTCAGTTCCAGTGCGCCCCGTACTGCCGGGCCCTTTACCGGCTTCACCACCGGGGCTAAATGTTCGGGCGATCGGCAATATAAATAGGAACCATTCTCGTTGCAATCGCGTTGCGTGGCGATCACAGACACGCTGCCGCGCACTCAGATGTCTGCAAAATCAAACATATCAACCTGCGTCGCGCACCGCGCAGGGCAGTGATACGCACATTACTTCGGCGATGTGGCAAATCTGACAGCGCCGCGCACCATGCAAACGGCCCGCATGTCGCGGGCCGTTTGCAGACATATGACCACCCGGGCGGGTGATGTCATCCAAAAAGTTTCGTATGGGCCGATTCGCCGGCCTGCGGCGGGGCCGCTGGCCGACCATTGGCCCCGTCCATTGCTGCCGGTCAGTCGGCCGTCATATTGGCGTTCTTGGCGATACGGCCAAGACGTTCGCGCTCCGACTTGATGAAGGATACGAAGCTCTCCACCGAACCACCGGCCGGCTCGATCCCGTTCTGGATCAGGCGCTCGCGAATCTCGGGGTTTTGCATGCCGGCGCTCAGCTCGGCATTGAGCTTCTTGATGATCGCGGGATCGGTGCCCTTCGGTGCGAAGATGCCGGCCCAATGGCCGATGCGCACTTCAGGCAGGCCCTGCTCGGCGGTGGTGGGGATGTTCGGTGCGGCGGGCATGTGCTTGTCCCACGTCGCACCCAGCGCCTTGAGCTTGCCGGCCTTGATCTGCGGCAGCACCACGATCGATGCCTCGGACGTGGCGGCCACCTGGTTGCCGATCACGGCAGTGATGCTCTCCGAGCCGCTCTTGTACGGCACCACGGTCAGCTGCGCACCTTTTTCCTTAAGCATTTCTTCAACGAAATGCGGTGTGCTGCCGCTGCCGGCGGTGGCAAATGGCACGCCACCCTGCTTCTTCGAATACTCGATCAGTTCCTTCACGTTGTTCACCGGCAGCGACGGCGATGCCACGATCACCGACGGGCTCACCCCGATCAGGCCCACGGGCACCAGGTCGTCCGGCTGGTAGGGCATCTTCGTGCGGATCAGGCTGTTGGTGACGGTGCCCACGGCGCCCACCAGGAACGTGTAGCCATCGGGCTTGCTCTTGGCCACGTAGTCGGCTCCGACGATGCCGCCGGCACCCGGACGGTTCTCGATCACCACGGGCTGGCCAATCCGCTTGCTGACGGCCTCGGCACCGGCACGAGCCACGAGGTCATTGGCGCCACCGGCCGTGAACGGCACGACAAACTTGATCACATGGTTGGGCCAGGCATCGGCAGCGTGGGCGGTGGTGGCGATCAGCGAGGTGGCGGCGAGCGCCAGGGCCAGCGTGCGGCCGCGAGGGGACAAATGCATGCTCAGTCTCCGGTAGTTGTTGTAAAGAGGATCGGGGATCCATCTTACCGAAGGAAGCTGTCAGTTTGCTGAATGGCGCGGGTGGCGTCGTTCTTGCTGCGCTTTCCTGTACCGCCCGTGCGGCGCTCTTGCGCTGGCAGGAAGCGCGGCGCACGGGCGATGGCATCAGAACGTCACTGCTGGCGCACCCAGGTCTGTGTCCGGCCGATCAGGCTGATGCCGATGAAGCCGCGCACGTTGAGTTTCCTGCCATCGTCGGCCATCGACATCTTGCACTTGTAAAGCTTGCCGGTCTCGGGGTCCAGGATCTCGCCGCCGCTCCATTCGTTGTCGCCGGTCTTGCGCAATCCGGTAAGCAGCGTCATGCCGATGATGGGCTGGTCCTTGCGTGCGTCGGTGCATTTGTCGCACACCTTGGGCGGGCCTTCGGACGGTACCAGGCTCTTCACGAGCTTGCCGCTATACACGCCATCCTTCTCGGCAATCTCGATCACGCCGCGCGGCTTGCCGGTGGCGTCGTCGATCGTGTGCCAGGTGCCCGCCGGGGTGGCTTGCGCCATCGCCAATGCGCTGGCGGTGAGTGCGGCGGCGAACGCGGCGGCACGGGCGGTATGGCGAAGCAGGGCGCGGGGGTCGGTCATGCGCATGAAGATCTCCAGGTCAGTGTCGCGATGGCGGATTCGCCAGGTCGCGGCGCGGGTTATGTCCGGTCGGTAAGGTTGCAGCCAGCCTGCAGGTCTGACACGCAAGTCGTACACGACGTGCAGGATGCCGGCTTCCGGTCAGCACGATTGCAACGGTCCGCAATGAACCGCGTGCCGCGCTGGCCGGCATCAGCATCGCGCGACGCCAATCTACTGGCGCGCGTCGTTCGCTGCAATCTCCCGCCTCCGTTTGCGTACGCACCAGAGCGTACCGCAGCATCCCCTGCAATCGCCCGCCTGGCGGCGGCTGGCCTCGATTTTGTCCTGCAACAAGCACCGCGCGGGAAGCGTACCCGAGACATTCCTCTAGCCGGCCGGCCCGTGGCGCAAGCGCGCCACACCCGAGCGCACCACCGGTGCCGGATGCACGGTCGCCCCGTGTTGCAGGCGACGCGGGCGTACTGACTGCGCGGCAGCGGTGACGGCATCGGTAGGAACCCGAATGCGCGCATCGACAGCAGCTCAATGATCGTGCCTGGGGGATGGTTGACATGGCAGCGGGTTGGCGGCGGCGACCGGCGCATCGAACGATGGGCAACCGGTGCATGCTGACCGATGCGACGCCGCCGCGCACGGTGAATCGATGGCAAGCGCAACGGTTGTCGCGGCGACGGTGGCGCATGGCGATCGTCGGTCCGCACGATGGACCAACCGCCCGACCGACGACACGACGCGCGATGCGATGCCGGACGAGCGCGGCAGCGCTACCGACAGTTCGCACGCGCTCCGACACATCATCCATCGCACGACTGAGGTCAAAACGCGGGTGTCGATACGTGTCGAAGAGAGAAACCGTTGCGTAGGCGCATCACTCTTTCGTCGTGCTCGCGCAACTGTCTGATCGACGCACGCGAGACTCACCGACGCATCGACGTGACCGTCGCACGATCGGCTTTTGGAAGGGGGCGCGTGCGTCTTGCCAAGGCACTGGCGTGAGACCGCCGAAGTCCGCGATCACGCTGTGCGATGCCACGGCGCGGCGCGCTGCCGCGCAACTGCGTGTGTGTCGGAAAGCCAATATTTACGCGGGTTTCCAGTCAGCACCGATCCGTGCGAAGCGTCACCGTGATGTCGTGCATCGGCGTGCGGCGCAGGCGGTCGGACAGCGCGCGCGCAGGGTGCGAACGCACGTTGTGCAGTCGTGTCGTCGGCTGTTCTTCGACCATCGAAACACACGCGTGATGGAACTTCATTTGGTGTGCGCGCGTCTCGATGAGAGAGCGTATCGATGGTGTCGTGATCGGAGTGCGCGCGTGAATTAGATCGATTCGTTCTTGCGCGCAAGTTTTTTTGCACTTTTTTCTTAACATCATCGAACAAACGAATTATGATTCGCCTTGACAAGAGTCTCACTTCATTGCATCGATGTGTTTGACGAAGCGGGCGTCGCAAGAAGGCAAGCAAGAAGCAACGATGACGCGATGCTTCGTCGCAGTGAATGCGGGTAGCCGAGGAGCACCAGAACTTTGACGCAGACCGGGCCGATCAGGCTTCTTACAACGCGTGCAGTCTCCTGTAGCCCAGTGACGGGATGGGCAAGCTACCCCCGTAGGATTGCCGGCTGCAGTGCGCGAGGCCAAGCCCGTGCTGCAGGCTTGCTGACCGATATCTCCTCTATTCAGGCTGCGCGCCGACACGATGGGCGGCGCGGGCCAGTCGAATATTCCAGGGCACGGCATGCCCCGGAAATCCGCCCGGACGCTGGCTTTGCAGCCAGCGCGCGGATTTTGCGCTGCCGTGAAAACACCGCGCTGCGCGACACGGGTCGCGCCGGTATCCCTGCCACCGAATTCATTAGCGTGCGGTTCAAGCTGTCGTGCGCCGATGAATCGCTCGCTCGATTGGGGCATGCATCCATGCGCCTCGGATCGGTCGGGTCGTCCATTTAGGTCATTCGATATTTCACGCTAGTGAAGGAGTTATCCATGGCAACTGCTGCAAAGAAAAAGCCGGCCGCCAAGAAGGCTGCCAAGCCGGCCGCCAAGAAGGCCGCTGTGAAGAAGGTCGCCGCCAAGAAGGCAGCGCCGGCCGCCAAGAAGGCTGCTGTGAAGAAGGTTGCTACGAAGAAGGTAGCCGCCAAGAAGGCTGCTCCGGCTGCCAAGAAGGCCGCTGTGAAGAAGGTTGCCGCCAAGAAGGTCGCAACCAAGAAGGTCGCCGCCAAGAAGGCAGCACCGGCCAAGAAGGCTGCAGTGAAGAAGGTTGCCGCCAAGAAGGTTGCAACCAAGAAGGTCGCCGCCAAGAAGGCAGCACCGGCCAAGAAGGCCGCAGTGAAGAAGGTTGCCGCCAAGAAGGCAGCGCCGGCCAAGAAGGCTGCGCCCGCCAAGAAGGCCGCTGCTGCCAAGAAGCCGGCTGCGAAGAAGGCTGCTGCAAAGCCTGCCGCGAAGAAGGCTGCTGCGAAGCCTGCTGCCAAGAAGGCCGCTGCCAAGCCGGCTGCGAAGCCTGCTGCAAAGAAGGCTGCCGCCAAGAAGCCGGCTGCCCGCAAGGCTGCCAAGCCCGCTGCAGCGCCTGCCGTTGCACCGGCTGCTGCCGCACCCGCCAAGACCGCGCTGAACCCGGCAGCGGCCTGGCCGTTCCCGACGGGCAACCGTCCGTAATTGCCTCGCCTTCGTGCGAGCGATCACAACCGGGAAACGCCTGGACACGCATCGCGTGCCACACTGACCGGATACGCGGTATCCGGTCTGCAAGACAGCAAGTCTTGCCAACCCGCCGACGGCATCCGTGCCCGGCGGGTTTTTTATTGGCCGCGAGCACGGAGACGGCCGCGCCAAATGAAAAACGCCGCGGCCCAAGGGCACGCGGCGTTTCTTTCTGACAGATGTGTAATGTTTTCAGTGCGAGACGCGTGTCACGCCTCCCGAAGACAGCAGGCGAACCCGGTCGCCGGGGCGGAACACCTCGTCGGCTTCCTGGGTGATGGCGCGCATGTCGCCGTCTTCCAGCTGAACCGTGATCTCCAGGCCGCGGCGCTGCGTGATGCGGTTCTCTGCCGCGCTGCCGGCAATGCCGCCAAGCACGGCGCCCAGCAGGCCAGCGGCCACAGAGCCTCCACCGCTGCCGATGGTGCTGCCCGCCGCGACCCCGCCGATGGCGCCCCCGGCAAGCGTGCCGGCGCCCGTTGAGCCGCCCTGGATCATGACTTCGCGCACGCCCTGGACCACGCCATAGCGCACGGTCTGCTCGCGTTGTGCCTGGCCCGGTGCGTAGACGCTGCCGGAATTGGAGTAGTTGGCACAGCCGCTGACCAGCGCCACGGTAGCCAGCACTGCGACACCGCCGATTCGAAGGATCTGATTCATCGCAACTCCCGTCTGAATGCCGCGCCCTTCGTCGTCGTCCGGTGTGCGCGGTTCACCGTTTCATCTTAGGCGTATTGGTAACCGAACGCCGCCGCAAAGCGGCTGCCGATCTCCTCGCGCGAAATCCAGTGGTTCTGGGGGCCTTGCTGGGCAATCTTGAGCGCACCCATCAGCGAGGCGAGGCGGCCGGTGGTTTCCCAGTCCATGCCCTGCTCGATGCCGTAGAGGAGGCCGCCGCGGAAGGCGTCGCCACAGCCGGTGGGATCCACCACGCGCTCGGCCTGCACGGCCGGGATGGCGTACTGCTGGCCATCGGCAAAGATGCTGGCGCCCCGTTCGCCGTGCGTCACGATGAACGCGCGCACCTTGGCGGCCACTTCGGCGCTGGTCCAGGCGGTGCGGGACAGCATGACCTGTGCTTCGTAGTCATTGACCGTCACGTAGCTGGCGAGTTCAATGAACGCCCGCAGGTCCTCGCCGTTGAACAGCGGCATGGCCTGGCCCAGGTCGAAGATGAACGGAATGCCCGCATCGGCGAACTGCTGTGCGTGGTGCAGCATGCCTTCGCGGCTGTCCGGGGCCACGATGCCCAGGGCCGGGCGCTTGCCCGCGCCAAGCGCGTCCTGCACGCTGTTGACCTGCGACTGGCCCATGGCGCCCGGGTGGAATGCGGTGATCTGGTTGTTGTCCAGATCGGTCGTGATCATCGCCTGCGCCGTGAACGTGTCGGGCAGCGTGCGGATATGGTCGGTGGCAATGCCGAGGTCGCGCAGGTACTGCAGGTACGGGCCGGCGTCCTGGCCCACGGTGGCCATTACCACCGGATCGCCGCCCAGCATCTTGAGCGTGTAGCCGATGTTGCCGGCGCAGCCGCCGAACTCGCGCCGCATGCCCGGAACCAGGAACGAGACGTTCAGCATGTGGATCTGGTCCGGAAGAATGTGTTCACGGAACCGGCCGTCGAACGTCATGATGGTGTCGTAGGCGACGGAACCGCAGATCAGGCTGGACATCTCTTCTCCAAATGGCCCGGCGAGGGGCCGCAACAGATACGTTAAATAATTCCGCCCGTGCATGACGGGCGGAAACGCTTGTACTACTGTGTTCTACCGCACAGATTATTTCAGTGCAGCCAGAGCAGCGTCGTAATTCGGCTCCTGCTTGATTTCCGGCACCAGCTCGCTGTACTTCACGGTGTCGTTCTCGTCGACCACCACCACGGCGCGCGCGCAGACGCCGGCCAGCGGGCCGCTCTTGATATCCACGCCATAGGCGTTCTTGAAGTCGGCGCCGCGCATCGTCGACAGCGTCACCACATTGGTCAGGCCTTCGGCGGTGCAGAAGCGCCCCATGGCGAACGGCAGGTCGGCCGAGATGGTCAGCACCACGGTGTTGGCCAGGCTGCTGGCAGCCTCGTTGAACTTGCGTGCCGACGCCTGGCAGACGGGCGTGTCCAGGCTCGGGACGATGTTCAGCACCTTGCGCTTGCCCGCGAAGTCAGCCAGCGTCACGTCCTTCAGGTCTTTGCCGACCAGCGTGAAAGCCGGTGCCTTGTCGCCAGCATGGGGAAACTTGCCGCCAACTTCGATGGCGTTGCCGCCAAGGGTCACATTGCTCATGGTTGCTCCTGTCAGAAAAGTACAGCCCGCCGGCCCGGTGCATTGCCGGCCGGCGGGCGAGGGGGGCGATGGAATTCAGGGGTAGAAGATCAGCACGCGGTAATTGGCAGCCGCCTGCTGTGTCCGGAATCGTACCCGAACCGGCAGCTCGCTGCCCGCGCGCAGGCCCGTGGCCGCAAAGCCGCGCTGGACGGGCTCCAGGTACTCGGCCGGCAGCAGCACGCGGCGCAGCAGCAGCTGGTCCTGCAGATCGGTCATGACAAGCTCGATCGCCGGCAGCGCCGTGGTGGCGCGTCCCTGGTTGCGCAGGGTGACCGCCAGCAGATAGACGTCGCTGGCCTCGTCCTGCTTCTGCAGTTGCGAACTGTCGATGCGCAGCGCGTCGAGGTCGCGCCACGGCGGCACATCGCAGCCAAGCGGTGCGCAAGCCGCCTCAAGTAACGGACGCAGCACCGGCATGCTGCCGGCAATCTGGCTGCGGGCCAGGTAGACGCCCTGCACCAGGATGCCGAGGCCCAGCACGATGACCGCCGCGCGCATCCAGGTGCGCCGGTTGCCGGGCACCGAGACCTTCACGCCGGGGGCGCGCGCCTGTTCGCGTTCGCGCGTATGGCGCAGGAAATCGGGCGCGAAGACCGGCCCGCTTGCTGCCGTGCCCGCCGATGCGGATGGCGACCGCGCGGCGGCCCCGGGCTGGTTCAGCCAGTGGCGCGTGGCGGTTTCGCGTGCCACGGCGTCTGGGGTGCCATCGCGCAACGTGACGCCGAGGTCGTGTTCGATGACGTCCTTGGCCTGTGCGGCCCAGGCTTCGGCCTCGGGATCGGCGGGATCCTCCGCGCGCAGGAAGCCGCTGGCACTGGGCACCGGATCGGCCTGCGGGAACGGTCCGGGCGTGGGCAATGCATCGGCCGACTCATGGGCCGCATCCGATACATCAGGCGCGGCCTCGGCGTGCTCGTCGCCCGACACCGGATCGGCGTCCGGAGATTCTTCAGTCGGGGACGTCTGGGGCGTTGCGGCACCGGTGTCGGCCATGGGCCGGGTCGACGGTGCATCGGCCGGGCGCAGCGGTGGCCAGCTGGCCTTGGCGCTGTATGCGCCGTAGGGCGGCATGCCCGACGGGTTGGTCGGCGCGAAGGCCGCAGCCGGGTCCAGCGATGAGTGCGAGGCCTGCGATGCGCGGGCCGCCGGCGATGGGGTCCGCACCGGCTCATCGTCGAATGCCGAATGATTGAGCGTCGGCCACGACGCGGGCGGATCGGTCAGCGGGGGTTCCGCCTCCGGCGCGCTGTCGGCGGATGCAGTGGCCGATGCAGTGGCCGATGAAGTGGCCGATGTATTGGACACCGGCTCACCCTCGGCCCCGGGCATTTCGGTCCCGACGACGGGCGCCTCGGCAGACGCCTCGGTGCGCGCCTTGGTGGGCGCTTCGATTGCCGCTTCCGCAGCCGCCGGCGAGACCGCAGGCGGCAGGCCGGCTTCGAGGTCGGCCGGGAGGTCGGGTTCGACGTCGACATCGGCGCCTTCGACATCGGCGCCTTCGGCATCGGCAACGGGTTCCGCGCCGCGCGCCGCAGTGGCTTCCTGATGCGCTTCCTGACGGGCTTCCTGACGCCCATCGTGCCGGGCTTCCTGACGCCCTTCCTCACGCCCTTCCTCACGCCCTTCCTCACGCCCTTCACCGGCGACCCTGGCGGCGTCAGTCTCCTGCGCCGGCGCCACTTCATCGGGCGGCGGCTCCGACATCATGGTCGTCGGCGAATCGAGCGCGGGCACTTCGTAGCCCGGATCAAAGCCCGGGTGGAATGGGGCATCGCTTTCGCGGGCGCGGGCCGTCGCCTGGGTCTGCTCGGCATGAGCCAGCGCGGCCGCCATCGTCACGGCTGCGGCGGGCGATGCGGTCGATGCGGTCGATGTGGCCGATGGGGCCGATGAGGCCGACGTTGCGGCCGGCGCGGGCACCTCGATCAGGTGTTCGCGTGCATCGAAGACGGTATCGCATTGTCCGCAGCGGACCAGACCCTGGCGCAGCCGCAGCTGATCCGCAACGAGCCGGAACGCGGTGCGGCAGGCCGGGCAGCGCGTGACGAGCTTGGCGGCGGCCATGATGACGAATCAGGAACGGTTGGCCGTCAACGGGCGCGTGCCGTGCAGGCACACCCAGCCTTCCTCGCTGCGCCAGACCGACATGGCCAGCCACGGCGCGTAGGCGGCAGCGACTTCATCGGCCTGCCGTTCCAGCACGCCGGACAGCACCAGCCGGCCGCCGGGGCGCACACGCGCCGACAGCATCGCGGCCATCAGCTTGAGCGGATTGGAAAGAATATTGGCCACTACCAGGTCGTAGGTGGCGTCGGACACCGACGCCGGCAGCGCGAAGCTGGCTTCCACGTGGTTGCGTTCGGCGTTGTAGCGCGATGCCTCGACGGCGTTCGGATCGATGTCGATGCCGATGGTTTCGCCCGCGCCGAGCTTCTTCGCCACGATGGCCAGGATGCCCGATCCGCAGCCGTAGTCCAGCACGGTCTCGCCGGCCTGGACGTTCTGCTCCAGCCACTGCATGCACAGGCGCGTGGTCGGATGGCTGCCCGTGCCGAAGGCCAGCCCCGGATCGAGTTCCAGGATCACCGCGTCGGGCTCCGGCGCGTCATGCCACGACGGCACGACCCAGATCTTCTCGCCCACGCGGATCGGTTCGAATTGCGACTGGGTCAGGCGCACCCAGTCCTGGTCTTCCACCGAGCGCAGCACGAATTGCGGCACGGGATCGACCTTGAGCGCGTTTGCGGCAGCGGTCACCACCAGCGCGGGGTCGGTCTCTTCGTCGAAGAGCGCCACCACGCGCGAGCGGTTCCACGCCAGCCGCGTCGGCTCCAGCCCGGGCTCTCCAAAGAGCGGTTGCTCGTCGGGCGTATCGGCGTCGGCGTCTTCCACCGATACCGACAGCGCGCCGAGGTCGAACAATGCATCGGACCAGGCTTCAGCCTGATCCTGCGCAATTTCGATCACACATTCCTGGAATGCCACGGGTTTCCTTTTGACTGCAAAGCCGGCCGCTCAGGCCCCGCGTCAGGGTTTTTCGCCCTGTGCGTTGGCCTTCTGGGCCAGGCGGTGTTCAAGATAATGGATGCTGGTGCCGCCTTCCACGAAGTTGGCGTCGAGCATCAGTTCGCGGTGCAGGGGCACGTTGGTCTGGATGCCGTCCACCACCATCTCCGACAGCGCGATGCGCATGCGGGCGATGGCCTGGTCACGCGTGGCGCCGTACGTGATGATCTTGCCGATCATCGAGTCGTAGTTGGGCGGCACGAAGTAGCCATCATACGCGTGCGAGTCCACGCGGACACCGGGGCCGCCGGGCATATGCCAGGCGGTGATGCGGCCCGGCGACGGCGTGAACTTGAACGGGTCCTCGGCGTTGATCCGGCACTCGATCGCGTGGCCGCGCAGTTCCACGTCCTTCTGGCGGTAGCGCAGCTTCTCGCCGTAGGCGATGCGGATCTGTTCCTGCACGATGTCGATGCCCGTGATCATCTCGGTGACCGGGTGCTCGACCTGCACGCGCGTGTTCATCTCGATGAAGTAGAACTCGTTGTTCTCGTACAGGAATTCGAACGTGCCGGCGCCACGGTAGCCGATCTTCTTGCAGGCATCGGCGCAGCGGTCGCCGATGCGCTCGATCAGGCGGCGCGGAATGTGCGGCGCCGGCGCTTCCTCGATCACCTTCTGGTGGCGGCGCTGCATCGAGCAATCGCGCTCGCCCAGCCAGATGGCCTGCTTGTGCTGGTCAGCGAGGATCTGGATTTCCACATGGCGCGGGTTCTCGAGGAACTTCTCCATGTAGACCTCGGGGTTGCCGAAGGCGCGGCCCGCTTCCTCGCGCGTCATGTTGACGGCGTTGATCAGCGCGGCCTCGGTATGCACCACGCGCATGCCACGACCACCGCCGCCGCCGGCGGCCTTGATGATGACCGGGTAGCCCACGCGGCGCGCGGTGGCCAGGATTTCCTTGGGATCGTCGGGCAGGGCGCCTTCCGAGCCCGGCACGCACGGCACGCCGGACTTGATCATGGCCTGCTTGGCCGACACCTTGTCGCCCATCAGGCGGATGCTGTCGGACGTCGGGCCGATGAACACGAAGCCGGACTTTTCCACGCGCTCGGCAAAGTCGGCGTTTTCCGACAGGAAGCCGTAGCCGGGGTGGATTGCCTGGGCGTCGGTGACTTCGGCGGCCGAGATGATGGCCGGCATGTTCAGGTACGACAGCGGCGACGGGGCCGGGCCGATACAGACGGCTTCGTCGGCCAGCTTGACGTACTTGGCTTCCTTGTCGGCTTCCGAGTACACCACCACGGTCTTGATGCCCAGCTCGCGGCAGGCGCGCTGGATGCGAAGGGCGATTTCGCCGCGGTTCGCGATCAGAATTTTTTCAAACATGGTCTCTCTCTGCGAGAACAGGGGCGGGCCCGCGCACGCCAGGGTGGCGCACCGGGCCAACGCATGCGGCAGGGGCCTTTCGGGGGCCCGCCTGCCGCGTCAGCCGGCTGACGGCTTAGCCGATCACGAACAGCGGCTGGCCGTATTCCACAGCCTGGCCGTTTTCGACGAGGATTTCCTTGATCACGCCAGCCTTGTCGCACTCGATCTCGTTGAGCAGCTTCATGGCTTCGATGATGCAGACGGTCTGGCCTTCCTTGACGGTATCGCCCACGTTGACGAACGGCGCGGCGCCCGGCGACGGTGCGCGGTAGAACGTGCCAACCATCGGCGACGTCACGACGTGGCCGGCCGGCAGTTGCGGGGCGGCTTCGGCAGCGGCAGCCGGGGCGGCGGCGCCGGCCACGGGCGCGGCAGCACCGGCGGCGGCGGGCAGGGCCTGGAACTGGGGCATGGCAACCGGCGCCAGCACCTGCGGCGGTTGCTTGACGATGCGAACCTTGCCGTCGCCCTCGGTCACTTCGAGCTCCGAAATGCCGGATTCGGCCACCAGGTCGATCAGCGTCTTCAGCTTGCGCAGGTCCATCTTCTTATCCTCCAGAATCGGGTTGTCCGGTCACCTTCATGTCAGGGAAGGCGACGGCGGCGGTCAGTCATTATTGATTTGGCCTGCCACGCAAACGTGCCAGGCCGCGGTTTTCTCACGCTTGCAGAGGCGGTGCGGGTGCTAGCTGTCCTGTTCCTGCGCCAGCGCGTATTCCAGCGCCAGCAGGTAACCCTGCCAGCCCAGGCCGCAGATCACCCCGATCGCCTGATCGGAAAAATACGAGTGATGACGGAACGGCTCGCGGCGGTGCACGTTGGACAGGTGAACCTCGACAAAGGGAATTGCCACGCCGGCCAGCGCATCGCGCAGCGCCACGCTGGTATGCGTGAAGGCCGCGGGATTGATGATGACGAGATCTACCCCTTCGCCGCGCGCGGCATGAACGCGATCTACCAGGGCGCCCTCATGATTGGACTGGAACGTGTCCAGCCCGATGCCTGCGGACGCCGCGCGTTTTGCCAGCGCATCGTTGATGTCGGCCAGCGTGGTATGTCCGTAGGTCTGCGGCTCGCGCGTGCCCAGCAAATTCAGGTTCGGACCATGCAGAACCAGCACTTTGCGGTAGCGGGCGGAGCGGCTGACGGTAGGGGTGGAAGACACGGCGGCTCGACCAGTTCAACGAAATTGCGCGGAGATTACCGTAGCTTAGAGGGATTTGTCTAGCACGGGATACAAGCCCCGATGTCGCCCTTAAGACATGCCTGACCGAAAAAGCGCAGTTTCAGGCGCAAAACCGGTTTGGATGTGAGTTTGCACGCGCGTTGGCGTTCGATCCCATGGTTTTGGGCGAAGATCAGCTCAAATTCCTGTCAGTTGCTTATCCGTGCGGTGCCGGAGGCTCAGGCGCCCGGCAGTTCCTTGCGGAGTTCGTCGGCATGGACGCGGCCCATCTTGCGGTATTTCACGCCACCTTCGGGGGTGATGATCACCGTGTAAGGCAGCCCGCCCTGTGCATTGCCGAAGCTCTTGGCCAGTTCGGTGCCGGTGAAGCCGGCCACGGCGAGCGGATAGTTGACAGGGACTTTCTTGAGGAATTCCTGGATGTTGCTTGCGGAATCGATGCCGATGCCGACGAATTCGACGTTTCGCTTCGCATATTCGCCATGCAGCGCGGTCAGCTCGGGCATCTCTTCCACGCACGGGCCGCACCAGGGCGCCCAGAAGTTGACCACCAGCGTTTTGCCCCGAAACTTCGACAGGTCGAGTTCAGCGCCCGAAGGATCGGGCATTTTTGCCTGAAACAGCGATTCCACGGCCTGGTCTGACGCCTCTTTGGGGGCCAGCGCGAAGTTCGCCACCAGGACGCCGGCGGCCGCGGCCACGATGGCCACGACGATCCAGATGAGCAGGGATGAGCGGGGGGCAGGTGTGGAACCGGGCGTCGAAGCAGTCATGGTTGGGTGACGTTGGTGGCAGTTCTATATAGATAGGGCGATTGGGCCGGCGTGGACCCGATCGGGCATCAGTCGTCGCCGGCCTCGCCTAGCAGGGCGCGGACGGCGTTGGCGTCGGCGCGGACCACGCGGCCGCTGGCGTCGGCCCGCGCCGCGCCGCGTTCGTCGTCGGCATCATACAGCGCGATGTGGACGCCCACCGGGGCGCCCAGCGTGGCCCGGACCTCGCCGGCCAGCTGGCGCGCTTCGCGCAGGGCCGGCCACTGACCGCGCCACAGGAAGCTCAGGGTCTCCACATCGGCCCGCCCGGCGAAGTGCCGGCTCTCGCTGGTCTCGAAATCGACTCCGGCATTGAGCAGATGGAGCGCCACGTCCTTGGGGCTGTCGCAGAAGCACTGTATATAGACGTCGGAATGTTCGGTGGCCGTGCCGTTGAGCACCGCGCCCACCAGGTAGGGCCGGAACGGGGCCAGGTCGCCCATGGCCAGCAGCGCCAGCTGGCGCAGCAATGCCAGGATGCGTGGCTGCTCCTCGCTGTGGAACAGCGCCTGGTAGGCCCGCACCTCCTCTTCGATCATCTCGTTGTCGGGCAGCCATTCGCCGGCCACCCGCAAGTCGCCCAGCAGCTGGCGCGCGGCCTTGCGCTTGGCGGTGGCGTAATCGGCGCCATCTTCGGCGATCATGCGCGCGGCGGCCTGGGCGATTTCCTCGCGCAGGCGGCCGGGGTCGGAGGGGGTACGTCTGGACATGGTGTCGATGATACCCGCATGGCCGGACAACGAAGTCTGTGGCACGGTGGCGCAGCCGGGGAACCCGCCGCATGCAGGTACAATCAGAGCCTTCTTTCCAGTGCCGCGCGGCCCGGCCGCGGCGGCCCCACGCTTTCCCGAAGCTCCCATGCATATTCATATCCTTGGCATCTGCGGTACGTTCATGGGCGGCCTTGCGGTCCTGGCGCGCCAGGCCGGTCACCGCGTGACCGGCTGCGACGCCAATGTCTATCCGCCGATGAGCACCCAGCTCGAAGCCCAGGGCATCGACCTGATCGAAGGATTCGATCCGGAGCAACTGTCGCTGAACCCCGACCTGTACGTGATCGGCAACGTGGTGTCGCGCGGCAACCCGCTGATGGAAGCGATCCTGGACCGCAACCTGCCGTACGTGTCGGGCCCGCAATGGCTGGGCGAACACGTGCTGAACGGCAAGTGGACGCTGGCGGTGGCCGGCACGCATGGCAAGACCACCACCACGTCGATGCTGTCGTGGCTGCTCGAGGATGCCGGCTACAACCCCGGCTTCCTGGTGGGCGGCGTGCCGCAGAACTTCGGCATCTCGGCCCGGCTGACGGAATCGGACTTCTTTGTCATCGAGGCCGACGAATACGACACCGCCTTCTTCGACAAGCGCAGCAAGTTCGTCCACTACCGCCCGCGCACGGCCATCCTGAACAACCTGGAATACGATCACGCCGACATCTTCCCCGATCTTGCGGCGATCGAGACTCAATTCCATCATCTCGTGCGTACGGTGCCGGGTCAGGGCCGCCTGGTCGTGAATGGCAACGAGCCGGCGCTGGCCCGCGTGCTGGAGCGCGGCTGCTGGAGCGAGGTGGAGCAGTTCGGCATGGGCGACTGGCGCGAGGGCGATGCCCGCACGCCCGCGCCGGCCGGCAAGGACGCCTTCGACGTGTACTTCCGCGAGGCACTGCAAGGCACGGTCGTCTGGGACCTGCAGGGCACGCACAACCGCATGAACGCGATTGCCGCGATTGCCGCCGCGCGCCACGTGGGCGTGCCGCCGGCCCAGGCCATCGAGTCGCTGGGCCGCTTTGCCAACGTCAAGCGCCGCATGGAAGTGCGCGGCGTGGCCAACGACGTGACGGTCTATGACGATTTCGCGCATCACCCCACCGCCATCCAGACCACGCTCGACGGCCTGCGCCGCCGCGTGGGCAACGCCCGCATCCTGGCCGTGCTGGAGCCGCGCTCCAACACGATGAAGCTGGGCGTGATGGCTGCCCAGCTGCCGGCCAGCCTGGAGGCCGCCGACCTGGTGTTCGGCTACGGCGCGCCGGCTGGCAAGGATGCCCTGGGCTGGAACCTGGGCGAGGCACTGGCGCCGCTGGGCGACAAGGCCGCGGCCTTCGACGACCTGGGCGCGCTGGTCGCGGCGGTAACTGCCGCCGCGCGCCCCGGCGACCAGGTGCTGGTGATGAGCAACGGCGGCTTCGGCGGCGTCCACCAGAAACTGCTCGACGCCATCAAGGCCCGCGCCTGACTACGGTAGGACATCACATGCTGCTGTACCTGCACGGTTTCCGGTCTTCGCCGCAGTCGATGAAGTCGCGGCTGGTGCAGGACCGGATGCGCGCCTGGGGCCTGGAAAAGTATTTCGCCTGCCCGATGCTCAATGTGTCGCCGTCCGAGGCGATTGCCCAGGCGGAGGCCACCATCCGGGGTGCCCGCGCGGGCGGCGAGGCCGACATCGCCATCGTCGGGTCGTCGCTGGGCGGCTTCTACGCGCGCTGGCTGGCCGAAAAGCATGGCTGCCGCGCCGTGCTGCTGAATCCGGCGATCCATCCGTGGACCGATCTGGAGACATACCTGGGCGAGCAGCCGCTTTACCACGGCGGCGGCTCGGTCGTGGTGCGGCCCGAGCATCTGCAGGAACTGCTGGCACTGCGCGTGGACGCCATCACGCGGCCCGAACGCTATTACGTGCTGGCGGCCACGGGCGACGAGGTGCTGGACTATCGCGAGATGGTCGAGGCCTTCCCGGGCGCCAACATCCGCATCATCGAAGGCAGCGATCACGGCATCAGCGAATTCGAGGACTACGTCGACGAAGTACTGGCCTTCTGCGGCTATGTACCGGGCGGAAAACTCCAGGTATGACGGGCGGGAGCGGCCTCATGGGCCTGCGCGCCGCCTGGCACGCCCACCTGCCGCATGACGCGGCCATTCCGCTGAACCAGCGGCGCTGGATTGCCGGCGAGGGGTCGCTGACCGCCCGCTTGATGTCGGCATCGTCGCGCTTCCGTGTGCAACGGCTGGCGCAGGCGCCCCAAATGCCGTTTGCCGACGAATGGCAGGCGCTGGGCCTGATGCGCCCGGTACCGGCCATCACGCGCGAAGTGCTGCTGATCTGCGACGAAGTGCCGGCGGTCTTCGCCCATACCATCGTCGATCCATACCGGGCGCGGCGCGACTGGCCGTTCCTGCGCGGGCTGGGCAACCGTCCGCTGGGTGGCGCGCTGTTCGTGGACCCGCGCGTGCGACGCGATCCGTTCCAGTTCGCGCGGCTATCGATCAACCACCCGCTGCGCCAGGCGCTGCAGCGGGTGTTGCCGGCGTTTGCGTCGGTGCCGATGCTGCCCGCGCGGCGCTCGGTATTCCGGCGCGGCGGCGGCGCCATGCTCGTGACGGAGGTCTTCCTGCCAGACCTGCTCACGCGCGCGGCGCCTGCCAACATTGGCGCGGGCGGCACCAGACTGCCCCGCCGTATCGACACACACAGCAAGGAAGAGAGACAAGCATCATGAAACTGGAAGGACGGGTCGCCATCATCACCGGCGCAGCTGCCGGTATCGGGTTTGCCACGGCGGAGCGATTTGCCGCCGAGGGCGCGAAGCTGGTGCTTTGCGATGTGAACGAATCGCGCGTGCGCGAGGCCGCCGACAGGCTGGCCGCCACGGGCGCCAGCGTCGACGCGCACAAGGTCGATGTGACCAGCCGCGACCAGGTGGATGGCGTGGTGGCGGCCACGCTGGCGCGCCATGGCCGCATCGACATCCTGGTCAACAACGCCGGCATCACCAAGGACGCGCGGCTGGCCAAAATGACCGAAGCGCAGTTCGACGCCGTGATCGACGTCAACCTCAAGGGCGTGTTCCATTGCGCGCAGGCCGTGGCCGCTGTCATGACGGAGCAGGGCAAGGGGGTGATCCTGAACGCGTCGAGCGTGGTCGGCCTGTACGGCAACTTCGGCCAGACCAACTATGCGGCAAGCAAGTTCGGGGTGATCGGCTTCACCAAGACCTGGGCGCGTGAGCTGGGCCCGAAGGGCGTGCGCGTGAACGCGGTGTGCCCGGGCTTCGTGAACACCGAGATCCTGCAGAGCGTGCCGGAAAAGGTGCTGGACGGCATGAAGGAACACTGCTGGATGCGCCGCCTGGCCGAGCCGGCGGAGATCGCCGCCATCTACGCGTTCCTGGCCAGCGACGACGCAAGCTACGTGAACGGCACGACGATCGAGGCCAGCGGCGGCATGTCGCTCTGACCCCACGGGCCCCTGCCGGCCTTTTCTGGTCCGGGAGTGCCGCCGTTGCCGCAAGGCGGGGTGCGGTATCATCCCGGGTCGTATATCCGCCCGGACCGCGCGTGCTTTGCGCGCTGTAGCGCACTTCGCAACGACGTGTCCCGGCACTTCTGAAAGTATCGATCCATGCAGTTGCTGTTCGAAGAAGGCGGCGAGATTCGCGCCGGCACCGTACTTGCCCAACAGGGCGAGGCCTACCAGGTCGAGTTGCCTGCGGGCAAGCGCACCAAGGTCAAGGCCAAGGACGTGCTGCTGCAGTTTGCCCAGCCAACGGCAACCGAAATGGTGCGGCAAACCGGCGAGCTGACCGCCGAGATCGATCTCGATTTCCTCTGGGAATGCGCGCCGGCCGAGGAATTCGGCTTCGGCGAGCTGGCTGCCGAGTACTACGGTGCCGATGCCGGCGCCGTGCAGCAGGCCGCCCTGGCCATGGCGCTGCATGGCAATCCCGTCTATTTCCGCCGCAAGGGCCGCGGCCGCTACATGCGCGCCCCGGAAGACCAGCTCAAGGCCGCGCTGGCGGCGGTGGAGCGCAAGAAGCAGCAGCTGCTGGTGCAGGCCGAGTACGAGGAACAGCTCAAGGCGCGCAAGCTGCCCGACGCGTTCCGGGGCAAGGTGCTGCAGTTGCTGTTCAAGCCGGACAAGAACAGCCTCGAATTCAAGGCCATGGATGCCGCCTGCACCGCGCTGGGCATGACGCCGATGCGGCTGATGGTGGCGGTGGGCGGCGTGGAAAGCCCGCGCGCGCTGCACGAGGCCAAATTCCTGGCCGACTGCTTCCCGAAAGGCACCGGCTTCCCCGACGTGGAAGTGCCCGATCCGGCGGGCGACCTGCCCGTGGCCGATGTCCAGGCATTCTCGATCGACGATGTCACGACGACGGAAATCGACGATGCGCTGTCGGTGACGCGCATGCCCGACGGCAAGCTGCGCGTGGGCATCCACATCGCGGCGCCGGGGCTCGGGTTCAAGCGCGGCGAGCCGCTCGACGCCATCGGGCGCCAGCGGCTGTCCACCGTGTATTTCCCGGGCGACAAGATCACGATGCTGCCCGACAGCGTGGTGGACAAATACACGCTGCAGGAAGGTCGCACCTGTCCGGCCGTGTCGCTCTATGTGACGGTGGACATGGACGGCATCGATGGCGTGACCATCCTCGGCAGCGAAACGCGCGCCGAACTGGTGCCGATTGCCGCCAACCTGCGTCACAACCTGCTGGAAGACGTGGTGACCGAGCAGGCACTGGCGGCCGGCACGGGCGACTACCCGTTCCGCGAGGCGCTGACCGAGCTGTTCCGGCTGGCCAACTACCTCCATGACGAGCGCCAGAAGGCGCGCCTGGCCAGCGGCCTGCGTCCGGAAACGCACAACCGCGCGGACTTCAATTTCTATATCGACCCCCTGCCGAACGGCGGCGAGCGGGTGCGCATCGAGCAGCGCCGCCGCGGGTCGCCGCTGGACAAGATCGTGGCCGAGCTGATGATCCTGGCCAACAGCACATGGGGCAAGCTGCTGGCCGATCACGGCGTGCCGGGCATCTATCGCACGCAGAAGGCCTGGGGCATGCACCGCACGCGCATGCAGACCTATCCGGCGCCGCACGAGGGCCTGGGCGTGGCGCAGTACGCGTGGAGCACCTCGCCGCTGCGGCGCTACGTTGACCTGGTCAACCAGTGGCAGATCCTGGCGGTGGCCCAGCATGGCGTCACAGCCAAGCTGGTGGCGCCGTTCAAGCCGAAGGACGCCGACCTGCTGGCGGCCGTTGCCGATTTCGAGGGCACCTATGCCGCCTATGCCGACCACCAGTCGACCATGGAACGCTACTGGTGCCTGCGCTGGCTGGCCCAGGAGGGCCGTGACAAGCTGATGGCCACCGTGCTCAAGGACGGCGCGGTGCGCTTCACCGAGATTCCGCTGGTGACGCGCGTGCCGGAACTGGCGCAGGCCAACCGCGGCACCCAGGTACTGCTGGAAATCGCGTCGACCGACGAGATTTCGCTCGACGTATCGTGCCGCGTGCTGGAAATCTTCGCCGGTGAGGGCGAGGTGCCCGAGGAAGAGCTCGAAGGCGACAGCGACGAAGGCGACGACGACCTGGCCGAGGTTTCGGCCGAGGCCGCGGCCGACGCGGCTGCCGAGGACGCCTCGGAAACCGCCGCGGAGGGTGGCGCCAGCCCGGAGGCCGGCCAGGACGGCGACGATGCGTCGGCGCCACGCGACACCGGCACCAACCCCCCCGCCTGAGTCCTTCGGTAAACGGGGCGGCTCCCGTACAATCGGAATCGGTTCCGGCCCCCTCCGCCGTGGGGTGGCCGGCTTTCGAGCGAGCCCCCATACCGACCGTCCCAGGTTCCTGATCCATCGTGAACGCCGTTCTCCCTGCTCCCCGCCACGCGCATCTGCGCGACCGGTGGCAATCCAGCAACACGCTGGTCAAGGCGCTTGTCGTGTCCGTGGCCATCCACGCGGTGCTGCTGATGGTGCGGATCGCCGCGCCGGAGGTGTTCGAGATCAAGCGTTCCGATCCGCAGCTGGACGTGGTGCTGGTGAACTCGAAGTCCGCCGAGAAGCCGCGCAACCCGACCGTGCTGGCGCAGGCCAACCTCGACGGCGGCGGCGACCACGATGCCCAGCGTGCTACCACGCCGCTGCCGGCGCAGACCGAATCGAAGGAAGGCGACCTCGTCAGGCTGACGCAGCGCCGGCTCCAGGAGCTTGAAGAAGAGCAGCGCCGGCTGATGACGCAGGCCCGCGAGGCCGCGCCGTCCGTGCGCAGCCAGCCCGTGAAGCCGGGCGAGCAGCGCACCGATACCCCGACGCGCGGGCAGGACGACCGCACGTCCACCGACGAGATGGCCAAGCTCGAAGCCGAGATCGGCCGCAACCTGGAGCACTACGCCAAGCGGCCCAAGCGCATGCAGCTGACGGCCACCAGTGCCCAGGGGGTGGACTATGCCCAGTATTACGACCGCCTGCGCCGCAAGATCGAGGCGCGCGGCACGAGCGACTTCCCGCAGAAGAACGGCAAGCCGCTCTATGGCCAGCTGATCCTGGTGATCAACGTGAACCGCCAGGGCAAGCTGGGCTACAACCGCGACGGCTATAACGTCGAGTCGATCGACGTGGCCAAGAGTTCGGGTGACCCCGCGCTGGACCGCCAGGCCGTGGCCATTGTCCGCGCCGCTGCACCATTCGGCGCCTTTACGCCCGAGATGCAGGCGAAGCAGGACATCCTCGAAGTCATTTCCACTTTCAAGTTCACGCGCAGCGGGCTCGACGTCCGCCTGCAAGGACGCTGATGACCGCAGAACAGCAATCCGCCGACCGCTATGTCGTGGTGGGCAACCCCGTATCGCACAGCCGCTCGCCGGCCATCCATGCCGCATTCTCGCGTCAGACCGGCGAAGCCATCCAGTACGATCGCCTGGAGGCGCCGCTCGACGCGTTTGCCGACACCGTGCGCAAGTTCCTGGCCGACGGCGGCCATGGCTTCAACGTGACCACGCCGTTCAAGCTCGAGGCCTATGACCTGGCGGATCGCCTGACGCCGCGCGCGGAAGCCGCCGGCGCGGTCAACACGATGTGGATCGAGGACGGCCTGATCCACGGCGACAACACCGACGGCGTGGGCCTGGTGCGCGACATCCAGGACAACCTCGACGTCCTGCTGGAAGACAAGCGCATCCTGGTGCTGGGCGCCGGGGGCGCAGCCATGGGCGCGCTGCTGCCGCTGATCGAATGCCGCCCTGCGCGGATCGTGGTGGCCAACCGCACGGCGCAGAAGGCGAGCGACGTGGTCGAGCAGTTCGTGGAAGCGGCCGACCAGTACGGCGTGGAACTGTGGGCTGGCGGTCTGGACGCGCTGAGCGCGCTGTCCGAGGACGAAGCGTGCGACGTGGTCATCAACGCATCGGCCAGCAGCCTGCAGGGCGAACTGCCGCCGGTGCCGGAATACCTGCTGGGCGAGGGCGTGCTGGCCTACGACATGATGTACGGCGCCAGGCCGACCGTGTTCCTGGCTTATGCGGCCAAATGCGGCGCCCGCACGTCGGACGGCCTGGGCATGCTGGTGGAGCAGGCTGCCGAGGCGTTCTACAACTGGCGCGGCGTGCGTCCGAGCACCGCCCCGGTCCTGGCCGAGCTGCGCGCCGCGCTGCAGGCCGAAGCGACCCGCTGATCCACGCGCGGAGCCGACTTGGCACGCCAGCGAAGCGGCGCCGCACGCGCACCGTCCAGGGCATCGGGGGCGGCCAATCCGCTGCGCTGGGTGGGCTATCTGGGCGAGTGCCTGATTCTCGGCGTGCTGGCGCTGCAGTTGTACTTCTTCCTGCAGATCGCCGCCTGGCAATACCTGAATCCGTCATCCACGTCGTTCATGCGCGCCGAGGGCTGGCGCCTGTGCGGCTTCAACTTCTGGAGCTGCTCGATCGACCACAGGTGGGTGGGCTATGACCAGATATCGCGCAATATCAAGCGCGCGGTGATCGCCAGCGAGGATGCCGATTTCGTCAACCATCCCGGCTACGAACTCGACGCGATGCTGGACGCGTGGGAGCGCAACAAGAAGCGCGGCCATATCGAACGTGGCGGTTCTACGATTACGCAGCAGCTGGCCAAGAACCTGTTCCTGTCTTCGGAGCAATACTACGTGCGCAAGGGCCAGGAGCTGGCCATCACGTGGATGCTCGAATTCTGGCTCGACAAGCAGCGGATCTTCGAGATCTACCTGAATTCGGTGGAGTGGGGCGAGGGCGTGTTCGGCATCGAGGCCGCCGCGCAGCACTACTTCCATACCCCGGCCTCGAAGCTCACCGTGGGCCAGGCCGCCCGGCTGGCAGCGGCGCTGCCGGCGCCGAAATGCTTCGACAAGAAGGAATACTGCGCCAACGTGCGCGTGAATTTCCGCGTCAAGGCGTCGATCATCGCCCGCCGCATGGGCGCGGCGACGCTACCGGATTAAGGTTGCTCCCCTCTCCCGCCATGCGGGGCAGGGGAGTCGCCGATCGCTTCAGCTCAGCCAGCCCTTCCTCTTGAAATACACCAGCGGGATCGCCGCCGACACGGCCATCAGCGCGATGGCCCACGGGTAGCCGATGGCCCAGTCCAGTTCCGGCATCAGCTTGAAGTTCATGCCGTAGATGCTGGCGATCAGCGTGGGCGGCATCAGCGCCACCGACACCACCGAGAACAGCTTGATGATCTTGTTCTGGTTGATGTTGATGAAACCGACCGTGGCGTCCATCAGGAAGTTGATCTTGTCGAACAGGAACGCGGTGTGGTTCTCGATCGAATCGATGTCGCGCAGGATCTGGCGTGCCTCGTCCTGCTGCTCGGCCGACAACAGCTGGCTGCGCATCAGGAACGACACCGCCCGGCGCGTGTCCATGACGTTGCGGCGGATGCGGCCGTTCAAGTCTTCCTCGCGGGCGATGGTCTCCAGCACGTCGGCGGCGGCGGCATCGGTCACGTTCTCGGCCAGCACGCGGCGGCTGGCTTCTTCCAGCCGCTCGTAGATCTCCTCGATCGAATCGGCCGAATACTCGGCGTCGGTCGCGTAGAGGTCCATCAGCACGTCCTTGGCATTGCGCACCGAGCCGGGCCGCATCCGGGCGCGCAGCCGTACCAGGCGGAACACGGGCAGGTCTTCGTCGTGGATCGAGAACAGGACGTCGCGCGTGAGCACGAACGCCACGCGCACGTTGCGCGACGCCTCGTCTTCCGCCAGCAGGAAGTCGGTGCGGATATGGATGTTCTCGTCCTCGCCCTCGAAGTAACGTGCCGATGCCTCAAGGTCACCGAGGTCTTCGAGTTCCGGCAGGACTACGCCGTAGGCTTCCTTGATCCACGCCAACTCCTCGTCGTCGGGGCTGACCACGTCGATCCAGATGGGCTTGTGCTGCAGCAGCTCATTGCGCTCGTCGACCTGCTCCTGGGCGAGCCGACCTTTCTGCAGGACGAACAGATTGATCATCCCTTCGATTCCTTGTTACTGATTGCGCGTTTGTCCGGAAACAGGCGCAGGCAAGGCATCGCCAGCAAAGCGACCATGGGGCGGCCGGCAAGCGTGATCGCGCTGCGTCCGGACGGCGGGAGCCGGTCCGTTGCAAGGCGATGACGTTTGCCTGTTGCCTGTATCTGGCTGGCAAGCCGGGGGAGGGGAAGATCCGCAGCGCGCGGCGGCCGGCAGGCGGCCGCAGGAGAAACGGAAAGACACACTCACCCGCAGGTGTCTGCGGGCAAGTACGGCGACGAGCAGGGCAATGGCCCCACGCGGATCGGCGTTACGCAGCCCGCAGTGACATGGCATCCGGCGATGACGCGGCCTGGCCGCTACAACCCGAACACCCGATGCTACTGCCCACGTAGTTTCTCCGGGATTCTGATGGCCGCGAGTGTAATCCAACGCGGGGGGGCTTGTTAAGCGAAATCTCTGCGCCGGTGTTGCTCACAGGCGCCGCCGCAGCAGCGGGGCCAGCATCACGGACGACAGCGCCGCGAACAGCAGCACGATGGCCGCGTAGTCCTGCCAGTGCGGCGTCTCGCCCAGCAGCCACATGCCCGAGAACACACCCACCACGGGAATGAACATGATCGACAGGCTGGACACCACGGGCGGCAGGCTGCGCGCCAGCGCGAACCAGACCAGGTGGCAGTATGCAAAGACCACCACGGCGTTGTAGGCGATGGCGGCCCATTCGATGCCGGTGGGCATGCGCCAGCCGGTCTCGAACAGCAGCGATCCGACGGCCAGGAACGGCAGCGTGACGGCCAGCATCCAGAAGGTCAGCGCGCCGATCGGCACATCGATCTGGGTGCGCTTCATCAACTGGGTGCCGAAGCCCCAGCCGGCGGCCGCCACCAGCATCAGCAGCGTGCCGGCCGGGCTGCCGGTCAGCGCGGCGATCTCGCCCGACAGCAGAAGCACGGTGCCGGTCAGCGCGCAGGCGATGCCGATCCAGGCCGACAGCGCGATCCGCTCGCGGAAGACCAGCAGGCCCCAGACCACGGCCCAGATTGGCATGGTGTAGCCCAGGATGGCCGCCCGGCCCGACGACAGCATCTTGACCGCACAGATGGCGAACAAATGCCAGATCACCATGTTCGGAATGGCCAGCCTGACCACGGTGGCCCACGCCTGGCGCGGCACCTGCAGCGAATCGCCGCGCAGCTTCAGGGCCAGGCCCAGCGCCACCAGCCCGCCCGCCATGCACAGCAGCCGGAATCCCATGGCCGGGAAGTGGGCGACGCCGACTTTCATGATCGGCCAGTTCAGGCCCCAGGCGATGGTCAGGATGACGAGCAGGACGAGACCGCGGCGGTCGAGGTGCATGGCGCAGGAGAGGCGGCGACCTGATGTGATGGGGTCGCTCTTTTTAAGCGGAAGCTTCAGACAATATCACGTCAGCAGGTAGAATGCCGCCCACGCCATATGTTGGGCCGCGGGATGCCTTGTTCGCCCCGCCGCGCCAACCGGCCGGCGCCGACCCGCGTTATGCTGTGAAGACTGTCGAACACAGCCGGGCCGCCGGCTTCACCCCGAATACCGAGCATCCCATGACCTTTACCGAGTTGCTGTCCAATGCCTGGCAGCGAAACGATTCCCTGCTGTGCGTCGGGCTCGATCCGGACCCGGCCAAGCTGCCGCTGTCGATGACAGGCACCGGCGGGGCAATCTTTTCGTTCTGTCGCGAAATCGTCGACGCCACGGCCGACCTGGTCTGCGCCTTCAAGCCGCAGATTGCCTATTTCCACTCGCAGCGCGCCGAAGACCAGCTCGAGCAGCTGATCGAGTACATTCACGACGCCCATCCCGGGATTCCCGTGATTCTCGACGCCAAGCGCGGCGATATCGGCTCGACGGCCGAGCACTACGCCATCGAGGCGTTCGATCGCTACAAGGCCGACGCGGTGACCGTCAGCCCGTACATGGGTTTCGATTCGATGTCGCCCTACCTGGCGCATCCTGGCCGCGGCGTGATCGTGCTGTGCCGCACGTCGAACCCGGGCGGTTCGGACGTCCAGTTCCTGCAGGTCGACGGCAAGCCGCTGTATCAGGTAGTGGCCGAAGCCGCGCGCGAACGCTGGAACACCAATGGCCAGATGGGCCTGGTGGTGGGCGCGACGTTCCCGAACGAAATCGCCAAGGTGCGCCAGATCGTGGGCGACATGCCGCTGCTGATTCCGGGCATCGGCGCCCAGGGCGGCGACATCGAGGCCACGGTGAAGGCGGGCCGCACGGCCGATGGCACCGGCATGATGATCAATTCGTCGCGCGCGATCCTGTACGCCAGCCGCGACAAGGACTTTGCCGCCGCCGCCCGCAACGTGGCGCTGCAGACGCGCGAGACGATCAACCGGTATCGCCACGGCTGATATTGCTGCATTTGTGTTTTTTCCCCCTCCCGCATGCGGGAGCGGGGAGCAAAGCCACGCCTGTCCCTTTTCTTATTCCGAGTTTATTCCTCGTTCCGGATCAGTTCGATCAGCCCGCGCATCGCGTGCTCGGCCGCCTGGCGGCGGATCTGGGCGCGGTCGCCCTTGAATCGCTGGGTCTCGGTGCGGGTGGTGATGCGGTTGCTCCAGCCGAAGCAGACCATGCCTACCGGCTTCTCGGGCGAGCCACCGTTCGGTCCCGCCACGCCAGTGATCGACAGCGCCACCTGGGCGCGGCTGTTCAGCAGCGCACCCTCGGCCATGGCATGGGCTACCTCCTCGCTGACCGCGCCGTGGTCGCGGATCAGCTTGGCGGGCACGCCGATCATGGTGGTCTTGGCTTCGTTCGAGTAAGTCACGAAGCCCCGCTCGAACCAGCCCGACGACCCCGATACATCGGTGATGGCCGCCGCCACCAGCCCGCCTGTGCAGGACTCGGCGGTGGCCAGCATGAGCGAACGTTCGGCGAGGACGGCTCCGGCCTGGATGGCAAGCTGGTCAAGCAGGCGGCTGACGGACATGGCGACGGTTCCCCGAGATCCTGATGCAGTGATGAAGGAAAGATAAAAAGGGGCGGGCGCTCAGAACGAGCGCCACAGGGCGAAGACGAGCAGCGTATAGAACGCCGCGAAGATATCGTCGAACATCACGCCGAACGCGCCGGTGAAACCGGGGCCCTTGAGCGTCCGGTCGTAGTACCGGATTGGCGCCGGCTTGACGATATCGAAGAAGCGGAACCACAGGAAGGCGGCGAACTGGCCCCAGAAGCCGGTGGGCATGACAAACACCAGCACCAGCCAGAAGGCGACGATTTCATCCCAGACCATGCTGCCGTGGTCGTACACGCCCATGTCGCGCGCGGTACGCAGGCAGGCCCAGATGCCGACCAGGAATCCGCCGGCGATGATCCACAGCCACGTGTTCGGCTCGATCCACATCGAGATCACGACGTACGACAGCCAGCCATACAGCGTGCCGACCGTGCCGGGGCTCACCGGCGACAGGCCTGAGCCAAAGCCCAGCGCAATCAGGCGGGCGGGATGGCCGAGCATGAAGCGGGCGGTCGGGCGCATGACCTTGGCGGTCTGGCCGGCTTCCAGCGTGACGGGCTCGGCAGGATTGGCGGGATCGCGTGGCGCGGCCCCGGGGGGATAAGCGGACATCAAGAACCTGGCTCGACTTTCTAGTGATATATGGCGCGCAAGTTTGCAGCTCTCCCTGTTGCGCGCATGCCTGGCATCATGACACGCCTTGCACGCGAAGTGTCACGGGGCGCTGAAATGATCGAATGACGCGCCCGTGAACGTGAACGGGTCGCCGTTGCCATCGACGATGCGCAGGCCGGCTTCCGATGTGATCGAGCCGGCACGTGTGAGCGGCAGGCCCAGCTGCCGGCTGATGGCTGCGATGGCCTCGCGATTGCCCGCCGGGGCGGTAAAGCACAACTCGTAGTCATCGCCGCCGGCCAGTACGCATTCGCGCTGCAGCGCCAGCGGCTGCGCAGCGAGGATCTCCGAGCGGGGCAGCGCATCGACGTCCAGGATGGCGCCGACCGACGAGCGCGCCAGGATATGGCCCAGGTCGCCGATCAGGCCATCGGAAATATCCAGTGCGGCATGCGCCACACCGCGCAGTGCCATGCCCAGTGCCACGCGCGGGGTCGGCATATCCATGCGCGGGCGGATCACCGTGAAGTCGGGCTCGGGCAGCAGCCACTCGCCGCGGCAATCGCCCAGCGCCAGCCGGGCATCGCCGAGCGTGCCGGAGATCCAGATATCGTCGCCGGGGCGCGCGGCGTCGCGGCGCAGGGCCTGGCGCGGCGGCACGTCGCCAAACACGGTGATCGACAGTGTCAGCGGCCCCTTGGTGGTATCGCCGCCGATCAGTTCGCAGCTGTGGTGGTCGGCCAAGGCCAGCATGCCGCCCGCAAACGCTTCGAGCCAGGCGGGATCGGCGTCCGGCAGCGCCAGCGCCAGCGTGAAAGCGCGCGGTTCGGCGCCCATCGCGGCCAGGTCTGACAGGTTCACGGCCAGCGCCTTGTGCCCCAGCGCGCGCGGCGGCACGTCCGGAAAGAAGTGGCGCCCGCTGACCAGCATGTCGGTGCTGATGGCAAGCTGATGGCCCGGCCGGGCGTCGATCAGGGCGCAGTCGTCGCCCACGCCCAGCGCGGCCTTGCGGACGGGACGCGTGAAGAATCGGCGAATCAGGTCGAATTCGGACAGGGAAGCGGGCGAGGGATTTGGCATCAGGTGGGGCGCATACCGGCTGGTCAAGCCCATCGGCATGCGGCATATTGTACCGAAACGCAAAGGTGCCCCGCGCAAAACGCCCATTGTGAAATAGTTTTTCACAATATAAAATGCGCCATCCTTAAGCGTGCAAATCTTAAGCGCGTACAAGCGGAGACGACGGGTTCGTGGAGCCGGCCCTTGATCTCCCAGCGTTATTCAGTGCGGCTCCACCGATCGGAAGATGCGCAGATGACAAGCCCTCAGCAGTCCCCGTCCCAAGACGATCTGAAACAGCAGCAGCGTGAGGCGCTGCGCAAGGCCGCACTCGAATATCACGAGTTTCCGACCCCCGGCAAGATTTCCGTCACCCCGACCAAGCCGCTGTCGAACCAGCGCGACCTGGCCCTGGCCTATTCGCCGGGCGTGGCTGCCGCGTGCGAGGAAATCGTCGCCAACCCGGCCGATTCATTCCGTTACACCGCCCGTGGCAACCTCGTGGCCGTGATCACCAACGGCACCGCCGTGCTGGGCCTGGGCAATATCGGCGCCGCGGCGTCGAAGCCGGTGATGGAAGGCAAGGCCGGCCTGTTCAAGAAGTTCGCCGGGATCGACGTCTTCGACATCGAAATCGACGAGACGGACCCCGAAAAGCTGGTTGACATCATCGCGTCGCTGGAGCCGACCTTCGGCGGTATCAACCTGGAAGACATCAAGGCGCCGGAATGCTTCTACGTGGAGCGCAAGCTGCGCGAACGGATGAAGATTCCCGTCTTCCACGACGATCAGCACGGTACCGCCATCGTGGTGGGCGCCGCCGTGATCAACGGCCTGAAGGTCGTGGGCAAGGACATCTCGAAGGTCAAGCTGGTGGCCTCGGGCGCTGGCGCCGCCGCGCTGGCCTGCCTGGACCTGCTCGTCGACCTGGGCCTGCCCATCGAGAACATCTGGGTGACGGATCTGGCCGGTGTGGTCTACGAAGGCCGTACCGAGCTGATGGACCCGGAAAAGGCACGCTTCTCGCAGAAGACCGACAAGCGGCGCCTGGCCGAAGTCATCGACGACGCAGACATCTTCCTGGGCCTGTCCGCCGCCGGCGTGCTCAAGCCCGAGATGGTGCAGAAGATGGCCGACAAGCCGCTGGTGCTGGCGCTGGCCAACCCGAATCCGGAAATCATGCCGGAACTGGTCAAGGAAATCCGTCCGGACGCCGTGATGGCCACGGGCCGCACCGACTACCCGAACCAGGTCAACAACGTTCTCTGCTTCCCGTTCATCTTCCGTGGCGCGCTCGATTGCGGCGCCACCACGATCACGCGTGAAATGGAAATCGCCGCCGCCAATGCCGTGGCGGAACTGGCGCGCCAGGAACAGAGCGACATCGTGGCCTCGGCCTACGGTATCCAGGATCTGTCGTTCGGTCCCGAATACCTGATCCCGAAGCCGTTCGATCCGCGCCTGATCGTCAAGATCGCACCGGCCGTGGCCGAGGCCGCCGCCAAGTCGGGCGTGGCCGCGCGTCCGATCGAGGACATGGACGCCTACCGCCTGCAGCTGCAGCAGTTCGTCTACCACTCGGGCACGCTGATGAAGCCGATCTACGCGGCCGCGCGCAAGGTGGAGATGGAAAAGAAGCGCATCGTCTTTGCCGAGGGCGAAGAAGAGCGCGTGCTGCGTGCCGTGCAGGTGATCGTCGATGAAAAGCTGGCCAACCCGATCCTGATCGGCCGTCCGGCCGTGCTGTCGCACCGCATCGAACGCTTCGGCCTGCGCCTGCGCATGGGCGTGGATTTCACCGTGGTCAACCCCGAGCACGACGACCGCTTCCGCGACTATTCGGACGCCTACTACCGCATGATGGCCCGTGAAGGCATCACGCAGCAGTACGCCAAGCTGGAAATGCGCCGCCGCACCACGCTGATCGGCGCGATGCTGGTCAAGCGGGGCGAGGCCGACGGCATGATCTGCGGCACGGTCAGCACGACTGCGGCCCACCTGCGCTACATCGACCAGGTGCTGGGCGGTACCAACTGCGTCTACGCCGCGATGAACGGCCTGGTGCTGCCGGGCCGCCAGATCTTCCTGGTGGACACGCACGTCAACATCGATCCGACCGCCGCCGAGCTGGCCGAGATCACGCTGATGGCCGCCGAAGAGCTGAAGCGCTTCGGCATCGAGCCCAAGGTTGGCCTGCTGTCGCACTCGAACTTCGGTACGTCGGAGGCCCCGTCGGCCCGCAAGATGCGCGAAACGCTGGCCATTCTGCGCGAGCGCGCGCCTGAACTGGAAGTCGACGGCGAAATGCACGGCGACAGCGCGCTGGACCAAAAGCTGCGCGATTCGCTGGTGCCGGACGGCTCGCTCAAGGGCGAAGCCAACCTGCTGGTGTGCCCGAACATCGACGCGGCCAACATTTCGTACAACCTGCTCAAGGTGGCGGCCGGCAACAACGTGGCCATCGGCCCGATCCTGCTGGGCGTAAAGGCGCCGGTTCACATCCTGACGCCGTCGGCCACGGTGCGCCGTATCGTCAACATGACGGCGCTGGTGGTGGTGGACGCTGCCGCCAAGGCCTGATCGGCCGTTTTACCGGCGGCCGACTGCGACCGCCGGGCCATGTGGTGCAAGAGCCGGGTTCGCCCGGCTTTTTTCATGCCCGCGTCAAATCGCCGCCTGCGCGGTTAGTATGCGCACACATATCAATAACATGTTGAAACAATTGAGGAAATTCGGGCTCGCCGGGCGCAGGGATTGATTAATGATGGACTTGCGCGTAACCTTACGCCTTTGAATGCGGACGCTCGCCTGGGCGTACCGGTAGCCGCTGGGGGTCCGAAAAGAGACTGAAGCGATGCCGGAATGACCCACCATCAACTTTCGCCAACGATTCATTCACTATCGTGGGTTCCCGGATTTCACAAAGCCAGTCGCAGCGGCAGTCACATTGGCAGTCCCTGAGCCTGGCACGAAGCCTGGGCCACGTGTTGGCCGGCGCGGCGCTATCGATGGCGCTGGTCCTGTCGCCGCAAGGCGCGATGGCAAGGCAGTCGCCCGACGTGCTTGGGGTGGGAACCATCCCGGCACAGCAGTTGCCCAACGAAGCGCGGCAAACGCTGGACCTGATAGAGGCCGGCGGCCCGTTTCCGTATGACAAGGATGGTTCGCGGTTCGGCAACTACGAACGCATCCTGCCGCAGCAGCCTCGCGGGTATTACCGCGAATACACCGTCAAGAACAGCAAAAGCCGGAATCGGGGAGCCAAGCGGATAGTTTGCGGTGGTGATCAACGCGCCGCGAACGACTGCTACTACACGGAAGACCACTACAACAGTTTCAAACGGATAACCAAATGATGACTGACATTTTCGGATTGGGCGACGCCCTTGCCGCCCGCGAGGAGCGCGGCGCCGGAGATGGCTGGCAACGGGCTCACCATCAGGCCCAGAACCTTTACGACAACGTGCTGATGATGCCGCGCCAGGATCTGACGCCACGACTTCCGCCCGCCTGTGCCCCTGTCATGGCCACATGGGCTGACGACGGCACCAACGAGGGAGCCATGAATCTGTTCAAGACGGTGCGCCCTAACATCGTCCAGTCGATCCGCGCATTCCGCGTGCCCGAGCTGGCTCAGGCAGCCGCCGCGCTGAATCAGCATTTCCTGTACGCGAACTGTGCCGACTGCGCGAGCAAGGCCGAGATTCTTGAGCGGATCGCCACCGAGTTCACCTTCCCGAAGCATTTCGGCAAGAATTTCGATGCCTTGTCTGACTGCCTGACCGACATGATCCACAAGGCGGGGCCGCAGCCCGGTTTCGTGATCGTGCTCGAAGGCCTGCCGATCGCGCAGAAGTTCGACAAGGAAGCCCGCGAAGTGCTGCTGGATGTGTTCCGCGACGCAGCCGAGTTCTGGAGCGAGCGCAAGGTGCAGTTCCGGGTGTTCTATTCGTTCGCCTGACGGCTCGAACGAATCGCCCATGAAAAAGCCCGCTGGTGTCAGCGGGCTTTTTGTTTGTTCTTCCGGATCGTCCCTGGCCGGGAGCGACGCCTCAGGCCGCGGGAGGAACCTCGCCGGTCGGTGTCAGGCGGTCGATCAGCTCGGGCAGGCCTTCGCTGAGACTGGCGGCCACATCGTCCGACGACATGCCGGTGGTTTCAGCCAGCGACTGCAGCGCGCCGGTATTGCCCAGCGCCGCCGACAGGTCATTGGCGCTGACGGCCTGATTGGCGCCGGTGCCAATCCAGGAGTCCACCTGCTGGCCCAGCCCGGCCTGCGCCAGGATGTCGCGCAGCGCGCCGATGCCGCCGCTGGCCGCGCCCATCGCCTGGGCCGATGCGCCGGCTTCGCCCTGTCCGCCGAGCAGCCCGCCCAGCAGCGAACCCAGATCGAGCCCGCCCGGAGCCGGTGCGCTGCCGCCACCCAGCATGCCGCCGAGCATGCCACCCAGCCCACCGAGGCCACCGAGGCCACCGGCGCCACCGATCGGATTGTCGCCGGCATCGGCCGGCGCCACGCTGCCGTCGGCGCCCTGGCTCTTGTGCCGCATGGCCAGCATCGCCAGCAGGCCCAGGGCCATCATCAGCTTCGGATTGACGCCGCCGGACTGGCCTTCCTGCTGCTGGCCGCCAAGCTGGCCGAGCACGCCACCGAGTACGCTATCGAGTAGTCCCATCTCAGACTCCTTATCTCAAAATCCGCCAAGAATGGCGTTCAGCGTTGCCAGGCAAGCCAGCCCGGCGGTTTCCGTGCGCAGGATGCGCGGTCCGAGTGACACGCCGATAAAACCGGCACGCCGCGCGGCGTCTTCTTCGTCCGGGGAAAGGCCCCCTTCGGGGCCGATCAGCAGCGTCACCCCTTCGGCACGCCAGGCGTCGCGATGCGCCTGCGCAAGCTCGGGCAGCGACCCCGTGGCCCGCGGCGACAGCAGCAGCCGGGCCCCCGTGGCGGGCGCAGCCGCCAGCCACGCTTCAAAAGTAGCGACCGGCGCCAGCCGCGGCAAGCGATTGCGGCCACATTGTTCGCACGCGGCCTGCACCAGCGCCTGCCAGTGTGCCTGCCGCTTGAGCGCGCGGTCGCCGGACAGGCGCACTACCGAGCGGGCGGCCTGCAGTGGCTGGATGGCGGCCACGCCCAGTTCGACGGCCTTTTCGATCAGCCAGTCCATCTTGTCGCCGCCGGCCAGGCCTTGCGCCAGCGTGATTGCGAACGGCGTTTCGGCTTCGGCGGCGTCATGCGCGCCAATCTGCGCGGTGGCGTGACGCTTGCCGATCTCGGCGAGGGTGGCGGCATGGCTGCCGCCCTGGCCGTTGAACAGCGTGATGGCGTCGCCCGGGGCCAGGCGCAGCACCTGCACGTGGCGCGCCACGGCGTCGGGCAAATCCAATACGGCATCGGCGGCCAGCGCCGCATCGACAAAGAATCTGGGAGGCATCAGGGGGTGGGTTTGGCGTCCGGAGCCTTGGCCAGCGGCGTGGCAAAGCCCCATCGGTATCCATCGGGATCTTCGACCATGCAGTATCTGTCGCCCCAGAACTGGTCGGCGGGCGGCATGACGCTGGTTGCACCGGCGCCAGTCGCCTGTGCGTACAGCGCGTCGACGTCCTCGCAATACAGGTAGAACGTCTGCGGCGCTTCGACGCCCATGGAGCGGGGCGTGCGGGCCGTGCTGCCCCACGCGCCCTCGGGCGCGAACATGATGACGATCTGGCCCTGGTAGTGCATTTCGGCGTGGGTGGGCACGCCGTTCTCATCGACGACATGCCCGGCTTTGAAGCCGAATGCCCTTTGATAGAAATCGAGGGCGGCGCGTCCGCTGGCGACCGTGAGATAGGGCGTCAGCCAGGGCGTGTTGAGCGGTCTGGACATGCGGGTCTCCCGGATGGCACGAAAGCCCCGCGCGCACGGCGGCGGCGGGGCGTTTGTGCATGTTACGCGGGACGGCCTGCGCTGTCGAAGATCGCCTGCAAATGGCGCGGATGGTTGAACAGTGTCGGGTGCAGCCCGGCGTGGTAGGCCCGCAGCAGGCCATCGAGCTTCCACTGTTGCAGGCGCGACCCAATCCGCTCGGGCGGGTGGGCCGCGATGTCCAGCGTATCGCTGGCCAGCGCGATTCCCCACAGCGCACCGTACGCCGGCACGAACGTGGCCAGCGGCGCCACGTTCCGGAATACCTGGCGCAGGCGCGCCAGCAGCAGCCGCGCGGCCTCGGGGCGGTGCCAGGGCGGACCCAGATGCAGCGACATCGCCCCACCGGCGCTCAGGCAGCGCCGTGCCGTCTGAAGCCCGTGCGGGGAGAACAGCGCGGCGGCCGGGCTGCCGTCGTCGGCCTCGGTCAGGTCATAGACAATCAGGTCGAACTGGCGGCCGGCCCGCGCAAACGCCTCCATCAGGCCCAGGCCGTCGCCAATGGCCAGGTGCAGGCGCGGATCGCCGGGCTCGTCGAGGGCGCCACGGTGAATGCCGGGCAGCCATTCGCGCGCCAGGCGGACGACTTCAGCATCGAGCTCGGCCACCACCACTTCCCGCATGGTGGGAATTCGCAGCAGTTCGAAGGCCGATCCGCCGTCGCCGCCGCCCACTACCAGCGCGCTGCGTGGCGAACCGTGCACTGCGGCCATCGGCACGGTCATCAGTTCATGCTGGATATGGGCGTCGGCTTCGGTGCTCATCACGCGTCCATCCAGCCGGAAAATGCGGCCAAATTTCGCATTCTCGCCAATTTCGACCTGTTGGTGGGCAGTGCGCGCCGCAGCCAGCACGGTGATATCGCACAGCGTGGTGCCCACACCGGGCGCCAGCCATTCGGTCCACGTCTGAGACCCCCTTCGGGGCGCGTCTGCGCGTCCGGAAATGCCGCCTGCTTCTGCTAAAATTGCGGTTTTCCCGCCGTCAGGTTCTCGCATGTCTGCCCTCGCCCATCCCGCCACCAGTCCTTTCGCCAATCAACCCGTCAAGCTGATGGCCGACGCCATCCGCGTGCTTGCCATGGATGCCGTCCAGCAGGCCAACTCCGGTCACCCCGGCGCGCCGATGGGTATGGCGGACATCGCCGTGGCGCTGTGGGGGCGGCACCTGAAGCATAACCCGGTCAATCCGCACTGGGCCGACCGCGACCGCTTCGTGCTGTCTAACGGCCACGGATCGATGCTGATTTATGCCTTGCTGCATCTGACCGGCTACGACCTGCCGGTGGAAGAGCTGCGCAACTTCCGCCAGCTGCACAGCAAGACCGCCGGCCACCCGGAATACGGCATCACCCCGGGTGTGGAAACGACCACCGGTCCGCTGGGCCAGGGCATCACCAACGCGGTGGGCATGGCACTGGCCGAGCGCCTGCTGGCCGAGGAATTCAACCGCCCCGGTTTCGACATCGTCAACCATCACACCTACGTGTTCATGGGCGACGGCTGCCTGATGGAAGGCATCAGCCACGAAGCCTGCTCGCTGGCCGGCACGCTGAAGCTGAACAAGCTGATCGCGCTGTGGGATGACAACGGCATCTCGATCGACGGCGACGTGGTGCACTGGTTTGCCGACGATACGCCGAAGCGTTTCGAGGCCTACGGCTGGAATGTGATCCGCGGTGTGGACGGCCACGACGTGGTGGCGGTCGATAACGCCATCGCCCAGGCCAAGGCCAGCGACAAGCCGACGCTGATCTGCTGCCGCACGATCATCGGCAAGGGCGCGCCCAACAAGGCCGGCGGCCACGACGTGCACGGCGCCCCGCTGGGCGGCGCCGAAGTACTGGCCACGCGCGAGGCGCTGGGCTGGGCCCACGCCCCGTTCGAACTGCCGGAAGACGTGTACAACGCCTGGAACGCCAAGGCCACCGGCAGCGCGCTGGAAAAGGCGTGGGACGCGCTGTTCGACGCCTACGCCGAAGTGCATCCGTTTGAAGCCGGTGAATTCAAGCGCCGCATGCGCGGCGAACTGCCGGGCGCGTTCGATGCCGCGGTGGATGCCTTCATCGCCAAGTGCGAGGAAAAGGCCGAGACGATCGCCACGCGCAAGGCCAGCCAGAACACCATCGAGGCGTTCGCGCCGGTGCTGCCGGAATTCCTGGGCGGCTCGGCCGACCTGACCGGCTCGAACCTGACCAACTGGTCGGGCACCCAGGCCGTGCGCGTGGATGCATGGGGCAACCACATCAACTACGGTGTGCGCGAGTTCGGCATGAGCGCCATCATGAACGGCATCACGCTGCATGGCGGCTACGTGCCCTACGGCGCCACGTTCCTGACGTTCTCGGACTACAGCCGCAATGCGCTGCGCATGGCCGCGCTGATGAAGATCCGCACGCTGTTCGTGTTCACGCACGATTCGATCGGCCTGGGCGAAGACGGCCCGACGCACCAGTCGATCGAGCACGTGGCCAGCCTGCGCCTGATTCCGAACATGGACGTCTGGCGTACCGCCGACACGACCGAAACGGCCGTGGCCTGGGCCGAGTCGATCCGCCGCACGAACGGCCCGAGCTGCCTGATCTTCAGCCGCCAGAACCTGCCGTTCCAGAAGCGCGACGATGTCACGCGTGCCAATATCGCACGCGGCGGCTACGTGCTGCGCGATGCAAAGAACCCGCGCACCAAGCGTCCGGACGCCGTGATCCTGGCCACGGGCTCGGAAGTGGGCCTGGCCGTGGGCGCCGCCGATGCGCTGGCCGCCGAGGGCGTGCATGTGCGCGTGGTCTCGGTGCCCGCCACGACGGTGTTCGACAAGCAGGACGCCGCCTACAAGGCGAGCGTGCTGCCGGCCGGCGTTCCGCGCATCGCCGTGGAAGCCGGCGTGACCGATTTCTGGTGGAAGTACCAGGTCCAGGCGGTCGTCGGCATCGACACGTTCGGCGAATCGGCTCCGGCTGGCGTGCTGTTCAAGCACTTCGGCTTCACGGTAGACAATGTGGCCGACACCGTTCGCGCCACGCTTGCCCAGTAATTTCCGCCCGCGCGGTCAGCCGGTGCGATGCGCCGGCGACCGGCGCCGGCTACCGGCTTTATCGATTGCACTCTAGGAGATAGACATGACCATCAAGATCGGCATCAACGGCTTTGGCCGTATCGGACGCATGGTGTTCCGCGCCGCCGCCGCGAACTTCAAGGACATTGAAGTCGTTGCCATCAACGACCTGCTGGAGCCGGACTACCTGGCCTACATGCTGAAGTACGACTCGGTCCATGGCCGCTTCGACGGCGAAGTGTCGGTCGACGGCAACACGCTGGTCGTCAACGGCAAGAAGATCCGCCTGACCGCCGTCAAGGATCCGTCGGAACTGAAGTGGGGCGAGGTTGGCGCGGACGTGGTCATCGAATCGACCGGCATCTTCCTGACCAAGGAAGGCGCGCAGAAGCACATCGACGCCGGCGCCAAAAAGGTGATCATGTCGGCCCCGTCGAAGGACGACACCCCGATGTTCGTGTACGGCGTGAACCACGAAACGTACAAGGGCGAAGCGATCATCTCGAACGCCAGCTGCACCACGAACTGCCTGGCCCCGGTGGCCAAGGTGCTGAACGACAAGTGGGGCATCAAGCGCGGCCTGATGACGACCGTGCACGCTGCCACGGCGACGCAGAAGACCGTTGACGGCCCGTCGAACAAGGACTGGCGCGGTGGCCGCGGCATCCTGGAAAACATCATCCCGTCGTCGACCGGCGCCGCCAAGGCCGTCGGCGTGGTGATTCCGCAGCTGAACAAGAAGCTGACGGGCATGTCGTTCCGCGTGCCGACGTCGGACGTGTCGGTGGTCGACCTGACCGTCGAACTGGAAAACCCGGCCAAGTACGAAGAAATCTGCGCCGAGATGAAGGCCCAGAGCCAGGGCGCGCTGAAGGGCGTGCTGGGTTACACGGAAGACAAGGTTGTGGCCACGGACTTCCGCGGCGACGCCCGTACCTCGATTTTCGACGCCGAAGCCGGTATCGCGCTGGACGGCACGTTCATCAAGGTCGTGAGCTGGTACGACAACGAATGGGGTTATTCGAACAAGTGCCTGGAAATGGCACGCGTCGTCGCCAAGTAATTGGTGCTCGCGTCATGAAAAAACGCGCCTTCGGGCGCGTTTTTTTATTTTCGGCCGCAGGGGGATCAGGGTGTCAGCGGTTTTGCATCCACGGCATCGCCGTCCACCAGGAAATGGCCGCCCGCCACATGGTGAATGGTGCGCAGGCTGTCATGGCCGGTAAAGTGCCAGCGGCCTTCGCTGAAGACCCGGCTGTCGGCATGGGCGGCCACCACTTCGCCCAGGAACAGGTCGTACCCGGCCTGGATGGCGGGTTCGGGCAGCAGCCGGCATTCGAGCCAGGCCGCGCAGCCTTCCAGCAAGGGCGCGCCGATCACGCTGCCGGTAAACGTCTGCAGCCCGTAGGCGGCGAACTTGTCGATGCCTTGCTGTTCCAGCATGGTCAGGCCGGAACTGGAGCCCAAGGCCTGGGTGATGTCGACCTGGCTGACCGTGGGCACCTGCAGGGCGAACTCGCCGCTGGCTTCCAGCAGGCGGCGCGTCCAGGTGGCCTTGTCCAGCACGACCGCCACCTTGGGCGGCGCAAAATCGAGCGGCATTGCCCAGGCGGCCGCCATGATGTTGCGCTGGCCGCCGTGGGCTGCGCTAACCAGTACCGTGGGACCGTGATTGAGCAGCCGATAGGCTTTGGCAAGATCAACGCCGAGACGAGGGGAAGTCATGATGCACGTCCGAAAATTCCGAGGTAATGTGAGTGGGCGCAAGGCAGGATCGAGCCCTTTCAGGTCAATATAGCGGGCCTCGCGCGCGCCGGGATCGCGGTTTTTGACATTATCTGTCCCAATGTTGTCAAAAATCCCTCGATTACCGATTCGCGTAGTGCGAGAAATGCCGAATTTGCTTTTCCCTGCCGTTTTTTTCTCTTACACTCGGAAGAATCTGTTGAAATCTGATGTGCAGCCAGTGAAAGTGGTGGGGCCATCCAGAAGCGCGAGACATAACAACCGGGCCTGATCATGGTGAACGTGGATACCAAGCTGCTGGTGATTTTTACCGAGCTGCTAAGCAAGCGAAACGCCACTTATGTGGCGGAGAAAATGCATATGACGGCGCCCGCCGTATCGCATTCGCTTGGCCGCCTGCGCGAAATTTTCGACGACCCCCTCTTTATCCGCGTGCCGCATGGGCTGACACCCACGCCCCGTGCGCTGGAACTGGGTCCCAAAATCCGTGACATGCTCGACCTGTGGTCGTCCATCAACGAGGGCGATGCAGACAATTTTGACCCCGCGGTTGCCACCGGCACCCTGAGCATCGGCTTTGCGGCCGAACTGGGCGATACCGTCTTCAATCGTTTCGTGCTGCGTATCAAGCAGCTGGCGCCGGACCTGCATATCCGGCTCGTGGAATCGCATTCGTGGGAAAGTGACGTGGCGTCCATGCGCGCCAATGAGCTGGACCTGGCATTTTCTCCATTCCCGACCCGCCATCCGGAAATCGTCGAGGAAATGGTGACCTCGCTGAACCTGTGGGTGTGCGCGCGCAAGAATCATCCACTGCTCAAGAACGATTGCACGCTGGAGCAATACCTGGAGTGCAGCCATATCTTCATGGCGCATTCGGGCGGCACAGGCCGACCGGCGCCGGCGCTGATTCCGCTGGACTACGCGCTGCAGCAGCGCGGTCTGAAGCGCAATGCCACGCTGACGGTGCATTCGTGGCGTGCCCAGGCCGAACTGGCGGCGCAGACGGACATGATCTTCACGGTCAACGCGCTGACCAAGGACATGGCGTGCGAAACCTACGGGCTCAAGGCGTTCCCGCTGCCGGCGGAACTGAACACGACGCTGGGCCTGAACATGTTCTGGCACCGCAGCCGGAATACGCATCCGATGCTGGTCTGGGCCCGACACCTGTTTCGTCAGGTCGTTGGAGAATTTGTGGGCCTGCCTCAGATAGCCGCGGCACGTACCCTGCGCGTTGTGACCGAAGCCGAACAGGACAATCTGCCGCAGGAATAAGCGGCCGGCCGAGTCGGCACGCCCAACAAAAAACCGGCGCCAGGGCGCCGGTTTTTTGTTGCCTGCATGGTGAGGACCGGATCATGCCAGCCCCCCGCGGCTTATCGTTTGGGTCGGTGGGGGCAGTCGTTCTTGGTGCAGTTGCCGTACAGCGACAACGCATGTTCCTGCAATGCAAAGCCCCGCTCGCGCGCAATGCTCTGCTGGCGCTGCTCGATATCGCCGTCAAAGAATTCCTCGACGCGGCCGCAGTCCAGGCACACCAGGTGGTCGTGGTGCTTGCCTTCGTTGAGTTCGAAAATCGCCTTGCCCGATTCAAAGTTGTTGCGGGACAGCAGGCCCGCCTGTTCGAACTGGGTCAGGACGCGATAGACCGTGGCGAGCCCGATATCCATGTGCTCGTTGAGCAGGATGCGGTAAACGTCTTCTGCGCTCAGATGGCGCTGTTCGCTGGTCTGGAAGATTTCAAGAATCTTCAGGCGGGGGACGGTCGCCTTCAGGCCGATATTTTTGAGGTCCGCCGGACTCGGCATGGGCGTGACTCCCTAGAGTACAATGTCTGGATAGTTGAATCATAAGGGTTTTGGCGACAAAAGTCGCCCCGGTGCCATGGCGCCCGGCCGTCACCCGCAAGGTGGCGTACCCGCGATGCGCCTGGCCGTGCCGGCCGCCTCCGTTTGTCCGCGGAGCGTCGGTACCGGCACAGAACCATTCCCGTCTGGAAGCGAGATACATGCGTTCATTCCGTTCGTCCGCCATGCGCCCCGCGCTGGTGTCTTCCCTGCTGGCCGCCGCGCTGCTGGCCGGCGCCTGCTCGGCCTACGACAGCACGTCGCGCAAGGTGGCAGAGGCCATCACGCCATATCGCATCAACATCGTTCAGGGCAACTTCGTGTCCCGCGAGGCGGCTTCGCAACTGCGCGAAGGCATGACGCGCGACCAGGTCCGCTTCCTGCTGGGTACGCCTCTGCTGCAGGACGTGTTCCACGGCAATCGCTGGGACTACTATTTCTCGTTCCGCCGGGGCAGCACGCCGGTGGTGCAGTCGCGCCAGTTCACGGTTTTCTTCGATGACGACAAGCTGGTGAAGTGGCAGGGCGCTGATTTGCCGTCGGAATACGAGCTGATTGCCGAAATCGACGGCATGAAGGCCGCGCAACGCAACCAGAAGATCGGCATTGCGACGTCCAGCGCCAGTACTGCCCAGCCGGCGTCCGCACCGGCCGCCACGGGTGCCTCGGCTCCGGAAGCCGCGCCGGCGCCGGCCGCCGAATCGACGCCTCCTGCCTCGGAGCCGGCCGCCCAGGCACCGGCCACGAGCGCCACCCCGGACAAACCGGCCAGCTGATCGGGAGCCGGCTCCGGCCGGTTGCCGCCCATCGCATCCGTGCGCCCGGCCTGTATGGCCGGGTCGCAGCCTTCCCAGTCTTTCCGACACCGCAACGCCACGCCATGAAAATCGCCATCGCAGGTGCCTCCGGCCGCATGGGCCGCATGCTGATCGAAACCGTTCTGAATACCGAGGGCGTCACGCTGGCGGGTGCGCTGGAGCATGCCTCGTCGCCCGCGCTGGGCCAGGATGCCGGCTTGTTCCTGGGCCGCGACACGGGCGTCAAGATCTCGTCCGATATCGACGCCGTGCTCGGCGCCGCCGATTGCCTGATCGACTTCACGCGCCCCGAAGGCACGCTGGTCCACCTGGACGCGGCAAAGCGCCTGGGCAAGAAGATCGTGGTCGGCACGACGGGCTTCGACGCCGCCGGCAAGCAGGCCCTGGCCGACGCCGCCAAGTCGATCGGGGTGGTGTTCGCGTCGAACTTCAGCGTGGGGGTGAACGCCACGTTCAAGCTGCTCGAAGTGGCCGCCAAGCTGCTGTCGACGGGCTACGACATCGAAGTGATCGAAGCGCATCATCGCCACAAGGTGGATGCGCCGTCGGGCACTGCGCTGACGATGGGGGAGGTGATCGCGAATGCGCTTGGCCGCAACCTCGACGACTGCGCCGTATATGCCCGCGAAGGCCACACGGGTCCGCGCGATCCGAAATCGATCGGTTTTGCCACGATCCGCGGCGGCGATATCGTGGGCGACCATACGGTGATGTTCGCCGGTATCGGGGAGCGCATCGAGATCAGCCACAAGTCGTCCAGCCGCCAGTCGTACGCCGATGGCGCGGTGCGCGCCGCCCGCTTCCTGTCCGACAAGCCCAGCGGCATGTTCGACATGCAGGATGTGCTGGGCCTGAAGTAACCCGCTGCCGCGCGGCTCGCCATGGCGGGCTGCTCGCGCCTTTGGGCGCCGCCGTGGCAGGGCCGGAATCGTCGTCGGCCACGGTTATAATCGTCTCTTTCGCTTTTCCGATCCCCCCGGCCGCCGGCGCGCCAGTCGCCGCGCGTGAACCGTTGCCCAGACCGTCGTCCCGACCATGCAAGACAAATATCTTCCGTCCGCCGTTGAACAAGCCGCCCAGCAGCACTGGCAAGCGATCGATGCCTACAAGGTATCGGAGCACGCGGTCGGGCCCGACGGCAAGGAAAAGCCGAAGTTCTACGCCTGCTCGATGCTGCCGTATCCGTCGGGCAAGCTGCACATGGGTCACGTGCGCAACTACACCATCAACGACGTGATGGCGCGCTATCTGCGCATGAATGGCCGCAACGTGCTGATGCCGATGGGCTGGGACGCGTTCGGCATGCCGGCGGAAAACGCCGCGCTGAACAACAAGGTGGCGCCGGCCGCCTGGACCTACGACAACATTGCTTACATGAAGAAGCAGATGCAGTCGATGGGCCTGGCGATCGACTGGTCGCGTGAAGTGGCCACCTGCAGCCCCGACTACTACCGCTGGAACCAGTGGCTGTTCCTGAAGATGCTGGAAAAGGGCATCGCCTACCGCAAGACCGGCACCGTGAACTGGGACCCCGTGGACCAGACCGTGCTGGCCAACGAGCAGGTGATCGACGGCCGCGGCTGGCGTTCGGGCGCGGTGGTCGAAAAGCGCGAGATCCCGATGTACTACCTGCGCATCACCGACTACGCGCAGGAACTGCTGGGCGACCTGGATAGCCTGGGCTGGCCGGAGCGCGTCAAGATCATGCAGCAGAACTGGATCGGCCGCAGCGAGGGCGTGCGCTTTGCCTTCCCGCACCAGATCCAGGGCGCCGACGGCAAGCTGGTGGGCGACGGCAAGCTGTTCGTGTTCACCACCCGCGCCGACACGATCATGGGTGTCACGTTCTGCGCAGTGGCCGCCGAGCACCCGCTGGCCACCCACGCTGCCGCGAACAATCCGCCGCTGGCCGCGTTCATCGACGAATGCAAGCACGGTTCGGTCATGGAAGCCGACATGGCGACCATGGAGAAGAAGGGCATGCCTACCGGGCTGAAGGTCACGCATCCGCTGACCGGCGAGCAGGTGGACGTGTGGGTCGGCAACTACGTGCTGATGACGTACGGCGATGGCGCCGTGATGGGCGTGCCGGCGCATGACGAGCGCGACTTTGCGTTCGCGAAGAAGTACAACCTGCCGATCAAGCAGGTCATCGACGTCAAGGGCCAGCCGTATTCGACCGACGCCTGGCAGGAATGGTACGGCGACAAGGAACACGGCACCTGCATTCACAGCGGCAAGTACGACGGCATGGCCTACCAGGCGGCGGTCGACGCCATTTCCGCCGACCTGGCAGCCAAGGGCCTGGGCGAGAAGAAGGTGACGTGGCGCCTGCGCGACTGGGGCATCTCGCGCCAGCGTTACTGGGGCACGCCGATTCCGCTGATCCACTGCGACAGCTGCGGCGTGGTGCCGGTACCCGAAAAGGACCTGCCCGTGGTGCTGCCGGAAGACCTGGTGCCGGACGGCACCGGCAATCCGCTGAACAAGGACCCGCGTTTCCTGGAATGCACCTGCCCGTCGTGCGGCAAGCCCGCGCGCCGCGAAACCGACACGATGGATACGTTCATCGACTCGTGCTGGTACTACATGCGCTATACGTGCCCCGATGCCGGCACGATGGTGGACGGCCGCAACGACTACTGGATGCCGATGGACCAGTACATCGGCGGCATCGAGCACGCGATCCTGCACCTGCTGTACGCGCGTTTCTGGACCAAGGTCATGCGCGACATGGGCTTGGTCAAGTTCGACGAGCCGTTCACGAACCTGCTCACGCAGGGCATGGTGCTGAACGAGACGTTCTACCGTGAAGACGCGTCGGGCAAGAAGATCTGGTACAACCCGGCCGACGTGGATGTGCAGACCGACGAGCGGGGCCGTCCGGTTGGCGCGACGGCCAAGGCCGACGGCCAGCCGGTGGTGATCGGCGGCATCGAGAAGATGTCGAAGTCGAAGAACAACGGCATCGACCCGCAGGCGCTGATCGACCAGCATGGCGCCGATACGGCCCGCCTGTTCGTGATGTTTGCCGCACCGCCCGAGCAGCAGCTCGAATGGAGCGGTTCGGGCGTGGACGGCGCGTCGCGCTTCCTGCGCCGCGTCTGGAACTACGGCTACGCGAACGCCCAGGCGATTCGCGATGGGGCTGGCACCCAGTTCACGGCCGCCGATGCCGATGTGCGCCGCGAGCTGTACACGGTGCTCAAGCAGGCCAACTACGACTACGAGCGGATCCAGTACAACACCGTCGTGTCGGCGACGATGAAGATGCTGAACGCGCTGGAAGATGCCAAGGCGGCGTCGCCGGCCGCGCGCCGCGAAGGCTTCAGCATCCTGCTGCGCGTGCTGTATCCGGTGGTACCGCATATCGCGCACGGGCTCTGGACCGAACTCGGCTACGCAGCCGAAGCCGGCGACATCCTCGACGCGGCCTGGCCGCAGGTGGACGAAAGCGCGCTGGTACGCACCGAAATCGAACTGGTGCTGCAGATCAATGGCAAGGTCCGTGGCAGCCTGACGGTGCCTGCCGATGCCGACCGCGCCGCCATCGAGGCCGTGGCCGCGGGCAGCGAGATCGTGGCGAAGTTTGCCAACGGCGCCGCGCCCAAGAAGATCGTGGTGGTGCCGGGCCGGCTCGTCAACGTGGTGCTCTGAGCCACACAGCCAGGAAGACACAAGCAATGGATCGACCGGACATGGGACGCCGCGGATTTCTCGCCATCGGGGCTGCAATGGCGGCGGCCGGCTTGCTGGCCGGCTGCGGCTTTCACACGCGCGGGAACGCCGATTTCGCATTCAAGCGGCTCTACATCGGCCTGCCGCCCAATTCGCTGATGGGCGCCGACCTGCGCCGCAATATCCGCAACGGCTCCGACACGAAGGTCGTGGAGGAGCGCGAGGAAGCGGACGCGTTGCTGGACGTGCTGGCCGATACGCGCGGCAAGTCGATCCTGTCGATCACGGCCCAGGGCGTGGTGCGCGAATACCGGCTGACCCAGCGTTTCAGCTTCCGGCTGCGCGATGCCGCCGGCAAGGAACTGATTCCGGCGTCGACGCTGGTCCTGACGCGCGACCTGACGTACAACGAAGCCAATACGCTGGCCAAGGACTACGAAGAGCAGCAGCTGTACCGCGATATGCAGAAGGACATCGTGCAGCAGCTGATGCGCCGCCTGGCAGCGGTCAAGACGATCTGATCGCGGCCGCGCGCGGATCGCTTCGCAGGCACAGGGCAACACGATGCAGCTCAAGCTCGACGGACTCGATGCACACCTGAAGCAGGCCCAGGCCAGGGGCCTGGCGCCGCTCTACGTGGTGCATGGCGACGAGCACTTGCTGGTGCTGGAGGCGGTGGACCGCCTGCGCCGCGCGGCGCGGGACTCGGGCTTTACCGAGCGCGAAGTGCTGGTGGCCGAGCGCGGCTTCCAGTGGGGCCAGGTCACCGAGGCCCAGCAGTCGATGTCACTGTTCGGCGACCGCAAGATCGTGGAACTGCGCGTGCCGTCGGGCAAGCCCGGCAAGGATGGCGGCGAGGCATTGCGCGCCGTGGCAGCCCAGCCGTCACCGGACGTGGTGATGCTGGTCACGTTGCCAAGGCTCGACTTCGCCACGTCGAAATCGGCCTGGTTCCAGGCGCTGGAGTCGGCCGGGGTATCGATCAAGGTGGATGCCGTGGACCGCACGCGCCTGCCTGCCTGGGTGGGCGAGCGGCTGGCCCTGCAGCAGCAGCGCGTGGAACCGGGCGAGCCCGGCCGGCGCTCGCTGCAGTTCATCGCCGACAAGGTGGAAGGCAACCTGCTGGCCGCGCACCAGGAAATCCAGAAACTGGGGCTGCTGTACCCGGCGGGCGTGCTGACGTTCGACAAGGTGCACGACGCGGTGCTGAACGTGGCCCGCTACGACGTGTTCAAGCTGTCAGAGGCGATGCTCGGCGGCGATGTGCCGCGCCTGACGCGCATGCTCGAAGGGCTGCGCGGCGAGGGCGAGGCCACGGTGCTGGTCCTGTGGGCGTTGACCGAGGAAATTCGCGTATTATCCAAGGTCCGGCAAGGGCTGGCGGCTGGCAAGCCGGCGGGTGTGCTGATGCGCGAACTGCGCGTCTGGGGCCCGCGTGAGCGCCTGGTGCCACAGGCTGCGCAACGGTTGTCGATGCCGCAGCTGGAGGCCGCGCTGGCCATGGCCGCGCGGCTGGACCGCCAGGTCAAGGGCCTGGCCGACCTGCCAGGCGCCGGTGGCGCGGCGGGCAGCCTGCCAGCCGAACCATGGGACGGCCTGCTGCAGCTTGCGCTGCTGATCGCGCGGCCAGCCTGACGTCCCGGACCCAGGCAGCGAACCAACCAGATTACTGCCGGCAGCCGCGCCGGCGCTTCGACATCGCGGCACCCACAGCAGACCGGGCTGGACCCGGACACCATCATGACCGAGTTCGATCTCCACGCTTACATGAACCGCGTCGGCCAGCAGGCCCGCGCGGCATCGCGCGCCATGGCGCGGGCCTCCACGGCCGACAAGAACCGTGCGCTGCTGACGATTGCCGCGGCCATCCGGCGCGATGCCGGCAAGCTCAAGGCCATCAACGCGCGCGACGTGGAGCGTGCCCGCGCCAACGGCCAGGACGCCGCCTTCGTGGACCGGCTGACGCTGTCCGACAAGGCCATCGACACCATGGCCGCCGGCCTGGAACAGATTGCCGCGCTGCCGGACCCGATCGGCGAGATCAGCAACATGAAGTTCCGCCCGACCGGTATCCAGGTGGGCCAGATGCGCGTGCCGCTGGGGGTGATCGGCATCATTTACGAATCGCGCCCGAACGTGACCATCGACGCCGCGGCGCTGTGCCTGAAGTCGGGCAACGCCACGATCCTGCGTGGCGGCTCCGAGGCGATCGAATCGAACACGGCGCTGGCCGCGCTGGTGGCCGAGGGCCTGGCGGCCGCCGGCCTGCCGGGAGAGGCGGTACAGGTCATCGAGACCACGGACCGCGCTGCCGTTGGCCGCCTGATCACGATGAACGAATACGTCGACGTGATCGTGCCGCGCGGCGGCAAGAGCCTGATCGCGCGCCTGATCGAGGAAGGCCGCGTGCCGATGATCAAGCACCTGGACGGCATCTGCCATGTCTATATCGACGACGATGCCGACGTGGAAAAGGCCGTGCGCATCTGCGACAACGCCAAGACGCAGCGTTACGCGCCCTGCAACACGATGGAAACGCTGCTGGTGTCGCGCCAGATCGCGGCCACCGTGCTCCCCCCGCTGTGCCGCATCTACCAGGAAAAGGGCGTGGAACTGCGCGTCTGCGCCGATACGCGCGCCACGCTGGAAGCCGCCGGCTTCAGCGGCCTGGTTGACGCCACCGAGGAAGACTGGCGTCTGGAATACCTGGCGCCGGTGCTTGCCATCCGTACCGTGGATGGTCTGGACGCGGCGATTGCGCATATCAACACCTACGGGTCGGCCCACACCGATTCGATCGTGACCGAGAACTACAGCGCCGGCATGCGCTTTATCCGCGAAGTGGACTCGGCCAGCGTGATGATCAATGCCTCGACGCGATTTGCCGACGGCTTCGAGTACGGCCTGGGCGCCGAAATCGGCATCTCGAACGACAAGCTGCACGCCCGTGGCCCGGTAGGGCTGGAGGGGCTGACGTCGCTCAAGTACGTCGTGTTCGGTCACGGCGAAGTGCGCACGTAAGGGAAGGCGGGAACGCAGATGCTCTGGGTCAAGGCTTTCCATATCCTGTTCGTCGTCTCCTGGTTCGCGGGCCTGTTCTACCTGCCGCGCATCTTCGTCAACCTGGCCATGGAAACCGATCCGGCCAGCGTGCGCCGCCTGCTGCTGATGGCGCGCAAGCTGTTCCGGTTCATGACCATGCTGGCAGTGCCGGCCGTGGTGTTCGGCCTGTGGCTGTTCCTGGGCTACGGCATCGGGCGCGGCGCGGGGCAGGGCTGGATGCATGCCAAGCTGGCGCTGGTGGTGGTGCTGATCGGCTATCACCACGGCTGCGGCGTGCTGCTGCGCAAGTTCGAACGCGGCGCCAACACGCGCTCGCACGCGTTCTACCGCTGGTTCAACGAGCTACCGGTGCTGGTGCTGTTGGCCATCGTGATTCTGGTTGTCGTAAAGCCGTTCTAAGCTGTCGGATTCCTACTGTTTTCGATGAGGTCGTGATGAGCAAGCAGGTCGAATACTTCCTGGCGCCGCAGTCGCCGTTCGTCTACCTGGGCCATGCCCGCTTTGTGGAAATCGCCAACCGCCACCAGGCACAGGTGCTGCTGAAGCCGGCCGATCTGGGCAAGGTGTTTTCGGTTTCGGGCGGACTGCCGCTGGCGCAGCGTCCGCCGCAGCGCCAGGCATACCGGCTGGTCGAGCTCGAACGCTGGAGCAGCTTCCTGGGCATTCCGCTGAACCTGCATCCGACGTTCTTCCCGGTGTCGGGCGATGCCGCCGCCAAACTGATCATCGCGGCCCAGCTGGCGCATGGCACGGCCCGTGCGCTGACGCTGACCGGTGCCATCACGCGGGCGGTCTGGGCCGAACAGCGCAATATCGCCGACGGCGCGACGCTGGCGCAGATCGCCGACGAGAACGATCTCGATGGTGCCAGCCTGCTCAAGGCCAGCGAAGGCCAGGCGGTGCAGGCCGCTTATGCGCAGAACACGCAGGATGCGATTTCCGCCAATGTGTTCGGCGCGCCGTGGTTCGTCTACGACGGCCAACCGTATTGGGGCCAGGACCGGCTCGACTTCCTTGACCGCGCGCTGGCGGCAGGCTGATCGGCACACCGGACCCACGCCTTGCCCGTCCGCGATGCGGACGTTTTTGTTTTCTGGAAAGACTCGCCATGACCCAAGCCTTCTTTGCACCTTGCCCGCGTGGCCTTGAACCGGCACTGGCCGAGGAGCTGCGCGAGATTGCGCAGTACCCGGCCGTGGTGGCAGCGGCACCGTTCGAGGTGCATCGCGAAATGCCGGGCGGCGTGACGTTTTCGGGCGAGATGGCCGCGGCCTATGCGGTCAACCTGCATTCGCGGATTGCCAGCCGCGTGCTGCTGCGCGTGGCGCAGCGCGGCTACCGCCACGAGGACGATATCTATTCGCTGACGCGCCAGCAACGGTGGGAGCAATGGTTCTCGCCGGACGAGACGCTGCGCGTGGACATCACCGCCCACAAGTCGCAACTGCGCAGCCTCAATTTCACGGCGCTGCGCGTCAAGGACGGGGTCTGCGACGCCATGCGCGAGCGCCTGGGCGCACGCCCGAGCGTCGATACGGTCAGTCCGGACGTCCGCATCTATGCACACCTGACCGAGACCGACTGCACGCTGTACCTGGACACCACGGGCGAACCGCTGTTCAAGCGCGGCTGGCGCATGGAGAAAGGCGAGGCGCCGCTCAAGGAAAACCTTGCCGGAGGCATCTTGCGCCTGGCTGGGTGGGTGCCTGGCCAGACCGGCCGGCCGTTCTTCGATCCGATGTGCGGCAGCGGCACGTTCCTGGTGGAAGCCGCGCAGGTGGCGCTCGGCATCGCGCCGGGCGTGGGCCGCACGTTTGCGTTCGAGTGGCTGAAGGGGGCGGACACCAAGGTGTGGCAGGCGTTGCGTGCCGATGCGCAACGCGCGCGCGAATCGGCCGCCAGCCGCGCCGCGACGCTGCAGATCGCCGGTTCCGATATTTCGACGGACATGCTGGCGATGGCGCAGGCCAACTGGCAGCGTGCCGGCCTGCCAGGCGATATTTCGCTGAAGCAGGTGGATGCACGTTTCGTCCAGCCGCCGTTTGCGGAGCCGGGCCTGATGATGATGAACCCGCCCTACGGCGAGCGGATCGCCGTGCGCGGCAATCGCCGCGATGCGATGCAGGACGCGCCGCCCGACGAAGTGGAAGAGGCCGCCGCCAACCAGTTTGCCAGCGCCTTTGCCACTACGCTCAAGCAGAATTTTGCGGGCTGGCAGGCGTGGGTGTTCACGGGCGATCTGTCCATCCCCAAGCGGCTTCGGCTGAAGGAATCGCGCCGCACGCCCCTTTACAACGGCAATATCGAATGCCGGCTGTTCCGGTTCGACATGGTGCGCGGCGGCAATCGGGAAGGCCAGAAGAAGGATTGAGGCGTCTTGCTCCTCTGTCCCGCAGCATGGGGAGAGGGGGCGAGCGCAAACAGGCGGGCGCAGGAGCCCGATCAGACCAGCCTGTTGCGCCCGGTCATCGCCGCGCCGTTGCGCGAAAACTCCGACAGGAAGCTTTGCAGGCTGACCACCGGCTCCTGCAGCATGTGGCGCGGCAGGTCGAACAGCGCGTAGAAATATTCCTCGTTGCCCTCGCAGCGTTCCGCTGGCAGGCAGTATTGTTCCCAGTCCATGCAGGCCGGCGTGTACATGCCGTTGCCAGGCCAGAAGAACGGCACGATGCGGCCCTCGCGCAGCCCTTCGATCAACGCCGCGGGCGCCTCGTACGCTTCGGCCGACTCCACCTGGGTCATCAGCCCGGCGCGCGTTTCGATCACCATCAGCGTGGCATGGCCCTGTGCGGTCAGCAGCAGCATGCCTACCGGGTTCGGGAACAGGTAGTACTCGATAAAGCCATAGCGCGCCGCCGTCTGGCGTACGCGGTCAGCCATGACCGGATCCGACAGGAACGAGTACGAATGGCGCGTGAGCAGGTCGCGCAGCGTGCGCGAGATCGACGCGAAGTATTGCTGCTGGAGCGCGTCGATTTCGTCGTTCAGCCGCGCCACCATGTTCGGATCGTGCTTCTTCACGTAGCGGTCGATCAGCCCGTGGTTGAAGCCCTGCACGGCGATGCTTTCATCGGCCGTACCCGTCAGCAGGATGGTCTTGCACGGCAGGTCTTCCAGCGCCTGGCAGAATTCAAGTCCGTCCATCTGCGGCATGGAGTAGTCAACCACGACCACTCCGGGTTGCAGGAAGCGATGCACATCGTGGATCTGACGATGGATGCGGTCGACATCGAGCTGCACCGTGCGGCGTTCGGACAGGAAGGTCAGGTCGTCGTGCGTGACGCGCACCGGCAGGAAGGCGGGATGCCGCGTGGCATACGCTTCGCGAATCCACGTCAGCGCGTCGCGCGGATCGGTGAAGCTGACCACCGCGCGCGATGCATCCATCTGGAAAGCCAGGCTGTCGATAAACGACTTGCTGTCGTCCACCAGTACCGTCAGTACTGGGTGATGGAAAACCGACAGGTTCCGGTCGTGCGCGGGGAATGTCATGGTGCGATCAAATCTGGCCGCCGGCCGCAAGGGGAAAAAGAACGGGGCAAGCCAGTATAGCGCCTGCACCTGCATGCGCAACCAGACCACGCAAAAGGAAACGGCCAGCGTTGGTTGCTGGCCGCACTACTTCGATTTTATTGATTTCAGGTCTGCGCGTTTCTTTATTCACTTGGCAGAACTGCGGGCCTGACGGCCACTGCCGAAGATTAACGGCAGCTTATTCCACGGCCTTGAACATGTCCTCCACCACCTTCTTGGCGTCGCCGAACACCATCATGGTCTTGTCCATGTAGAACAGCTCGTTGTCCAGGCCCGCGTAGCCGGCGGCCATCGAACGCTTGTTCACGATGATGGTCTTGGCCTTGTAGGCTTCCAGGATCGGCATGCCGGCGATCGGCGATTTCGGATCGGTCTTGGCAGATGGGTTCACCACGTCGTTGGCGCCCAGCACCAGCACCACGTCGGCCTGCCCGAATTCGCTGTTGATGTCCTCCATCTCGAAGACCTGGTCGTACGGCACCTCGGCCTCGGCCAGCAGCACGTTCATGTGGCCCGGCATGCGGCCTGCCACGGGGTGGATGGCGTACTTCACCGTCACGCCGTGCTCGGTCAGCTTTTCGGTCAATTCTTTAAGTGCATGCTGCGCACGGGCCACCGCCAGGCCGTAGCCGGGCACGATGATCACGGTCTCGGCGTTGCTCATCACGAACGCGGCGTCGTCGGCCGAGCCGGACTTCACGTTCCGCTGCGCCTGCGCGCCAGCGGGGCCGGCAGCAGACGCCTCGGCGCCGAAGCCGCCCAGGATCACGTTGAAGAACGAACGGTTCATCGCGCGGCACATGATGTACGACAGGATGGCACCCGAGGATCCCACCAGCGAGCCGGCGATGATCAGCATCGGGTTGTTCAGCGAGAAGCCGATGCCCGCTGCCGCCCAGCCCGAGTACGAGTTCAGCATCGACACCACCACGGGCATGTCGGCGCCGCCGATCGGGATGATGATCAGCACGCCCAGCACGAAGGCGATGGCCAGCATGATCAGGAACGGCAGCCACGACTGCGACAGGAAGAAGATCACGCCGAAGCCGAGCATGGCGATGGCGAGCAGCAGGTTCAGCCAGTGCTGGCCCGGGAACACTACCGGCGCGCCCTGGAACAGGCGGAACTTGTAGCGGCCCGACAGCTTGCCGAACGCGATGACCGAGCCCGAGAACGTAATCGCCCCCACGAAGCAGCCGATGAACAGCTCGATGCGGTTGCCCAGCGGGATCAGGTGCGTACCGGCCGGCGTGATGCCGAACGCGGCCGGCTCCGCCACGGCAGCCACGGCGATAAACACCGCGGCCAGACCGATCAGCGAGTGCATCGCCGCCACCAGTTCCGGCATCTTGGTCATTTCGACCTTGCGTGCCACGTAGGCGCCAATGCCGCCGCCCACCACCAGCGCGCCGAAGATCAGCGCCAGGCCGGTGCCGACCGACGACTGCGCGGCGCCCACGGCCAGGAACTCGTTCTTGAGCTTGACGATCAGCACCAGCGTGGTCACCACGGCAATCGCCATGCCGATCATGCCGAACGCGTTGCCCTTGCGGGCCGACGCCGGGTGCGACAACCCCTTCAGGGCCTGGATGAAGCAGACCGACGCCACCAGGTACAGCAGCGTCACAAGGTTCATGCTGATGCCTTCCATCACGCACCTCCCTTGGCGGCTTCAGCCCCGGCCTTGGCGCGTGGCTCCTTCTTCTTGAACATCTCCAGCATGCGCTGGGTCACCAGGAAGCCACCGAACACGTTCACCGCGGCCAGTGCCACGGCCAGCGTGCCCATCACGCGGCCCACGCCGCCTTCGGTCAGGCCGGCCGCCAGCATGGCACCGACGATGATGATGGCCGAGATCGCATTGGTCACGGCCATCAGCGGGGTGTGCAGCGCGGGCGTGACCGTCCACACCACGTGGTACCCCACGTAAATTGCCAGCACGAAGATGATCAGGTTGATCACCGTGTGGTTCACCATCTCCATCGACTTCTCCTCCGTTGCTTTTGAATACTGCCGAGCGTCGCGTCCGCGCAGGCGGGCTGGAACTGCAGGATCAAGCTTGCCGGGGACGCGGCGGGCCGTGGCGCAGGGCTCTTTCAGCGCCGCGGCATCTTCAGACGGGATGTCAGGCGGCCTGCTGCCTGACGACCTGGCCGTCCTTGCACATCAGGCAGGCGGCGACGATGTCGTCTTCCAGGTTCAGCGTGTAGCGGCCATCCTTGTCGATGATCAACTTCAGGAAGTCGAGTACGTTGCGCGCGTATAGCGCGGACGCGTCGGCCGCCACCATGCTGGCCAGGTTGGTATGGCCGATCAGGACCACGCCGTGGCGCTCCACCACTTCGTCGGCCACGGTCAGCGGGCAGTTGCCGCCCTGCGCGGCGGCCAGGTCGACCACGACCGAACCGGGCTTCATCTGCTTGACGGTGTCCTCGGCCAGCAGCACCGGGGCGCGGCGGCCGGGGATCAGTGCGGTGGTGATGATGATGTCGGCTTGCGTGGCGCGCTGGTGCACCAGTTCGGCCTGCCGGCGCATCCAGTCGGCCGGCATCGGGCGTGCATAGCCGCCCACGCCCTGTGCGATCTCGCGCTCCTCGTCGGTCACGAACGGCACGTCCAGGAACTTGGCACCCAGCGATTCGATCTGCTCCTTCACGGCGGGGCGCACGTCGGAGGCTTCGATCACCGCGCCCAGGCGCTTGGCGGTGGCGATGGCCTGCAGGCCGGCCACGCCGGCACCCAGGATCAGCACGCGGGCGGCCTTGACGGTTCCGGCCGCGGTCATCAGCATCGGCATGAACCGCTGGTAGTGGTGCGCGGCCACCAGCACGGCCTTGTAGCCGGCGATGTTGGCCTGCGACGACAATACGTCCATGCTCTGCGCACGCGTGGTACGCGGCGCGGCCTCGAGCGCGAACGCCGTGACGGCGGCGCTGGCCATGCGCGCGTTGTTCTCCACGTCGAACGGATTGAGCATGCCGACCAGTACGGATCCAGCCTTCATCTGCGCGCGCTCGGCATCGTCGGGCGCGCGTACCTTGAGCACAAGTTCGGCGCCCAGCGCATCGGCACCGGAGCCCACGCGGGCGCCGGCCGCCTCGAACGCGGCATCGGGAATACTGGCACGCACACCGGCGCCGGCTTGCACCGTTACCTGATGGCCCTGCGCTACGTACTTCTTGACGGTCTCCGGGGTGGCGGCGACACGCGTCTCACCTGCCCGCGTCTCAAGCGGGATACCGATATGCATCGTCAATTTCTCCTGTCTGGCGTCGTTCGTAATCTGGTCGGGCCAACGTCCTCGCCCGTTGATGCATTGCAAAAGAATGCGTCAATTTTTGCGCAGCTTACCCGAAACTTACGTTCGGTGGTGACTCGCCGGTCGGGTATATGTGCTTTCACCGAAACTCATCTTTTCTGCTCATGAAATGACTCGTTTGATGCACATCGGATTACCCTGAATTCCGCCATTGATGGAATGGCATCGGCGTCACCTGCAATCTTGACGCCGATTTGATACGGGGCTGCGTATCGTGGCGTCCACGTCTCTTTCGAGGCGTTTTTTCCAATTCGTCCACGGTTTTTCATTCATGATTGCAACCCGCCTGATGACCTCGGCGCCGGCCTCGCTGGCCGCCGCCATCCTGCTTGCCGCCCCGTTTTCCAACGCCTTCGCGCAGCAGGCGGCCCCGGACGCCCCGCAGCCAGCGTCGCCGCACACCTTCACGGCCAACGTGTCGGTGGTGTCCGATTACCGCTACCGCGGGATCAGCCAGACCGACCGTCGCCCGGCCATCCAGGGCGGCTTCGACTACGCGCACGTGAGCGGCTTCTACGTCGGCAACTGGAACTCGAGCATCAGCTGGCTGGGCGATGCCGACGCGTCGGTGTCCGCGCCCGTCGAGATGGATTTCTATGGCGGTTTCAGGAATACGTTCAAGCTGGCCGACCAGGAATTCAACTATGACCTGGGCGTGCTGGAGTACTACTATCCGGGCGGATACACGGCCACGCGTCCGTACACCACCGAGTTGTATGCCGGCATCGGCTGGGGGCCGGTCTTCCTCAAGTACTCGCACGCGGTGACCAACCTGTTCGGGTTCGCCGACAGCAAGAACAGTTACTACGTCGATCTGACGGTCAACGTGCCGCTGAATGTGTGGGGCCTGACGCTGAACGCGCACGTCGGCTACCAGGGCGTGCAGCATTTCAGCGACGCCTCGTACACGGACTGGAAGGTTGGGCTGACGAAGGACCTGGGTAGTGGCTTCTCGCTGGCCGTGGCCTATCTCGACACGAACGCCAGCAAGGCTGCCTACACGAACACGCGCGGACGCTACCTGGGCAAGGCGACGGCCTTGGCGTCGATCACGAAGACGTTCTGAGCGCCGGATACGTGCTGGCGGCCCGCATCTTTACGCGTTCTTGATGGCGGGCCGGCCAAACGCTGCATCAAATTGAGGCCAGTCTCCCTAGCATGGAACCATGTTCAACAGACGATCCGCCCCGCGCGGATCTTCGCTTCATGCGACAGTCATCGAGTCTCGCCGTGGCGTTTGCATCGGTTCCGCGACGCCGTGCCATTGCCCAGGATCCATGGATTCGCCTGCGGCTGGCCGTCTCGTCGTCACAGGTCTTCGCGCTGCGCCAGACGCTGCATCGCGCGATCGGCAACATGGCCCGGATCTACGTGGTGGAAGTGGATCATCGCAACGGCGAGACCGCGCTGCACGTGGAGGTGGAGCGCGGCGACCGCGACGCGGCCATGCACGCAATCATGGCGGCCTTGCCCGCGGCCGAATTTGGCGTGGCGACGATGCTCGGGGACGACCATGGCACGCATTGACCCGCAGCGCGGCGCAATTGCCGATGGCCTGTGGCTGCCGATGGTCACGCCGCTGCGCAACGACCAGGTGGATATCGATGACGCCCAGCGCCTGGCGTCGCACTACCCGGCGGCCGGTGTCGATGGCCTGATCGTGCTGGGCACGACGGGCGAGGGCGGCCTGCTGACCGATGCCGAGCGGTTCATGCTGACGGCGGCGGTGCTCGAAGCCGTCGACGGCGCGCTGCCGGTGATGGCCGGCGTGGGCGGCGTGGCCACCCACGCCGTGTGCGATCAGGTGCGCCGGCTCGACCGCCTGCCGCTGGCCGGCTACCTGGTGCCGCCGCCGTACTACCTGCGCGTGTCCGACGAAGGCATCGCCTGGCATATGCGCAGCGTGGCGGCCCAGACTGGCAAACCGCTGATGCTCTACAACGTGCCCAAGCGCACCGGCTGCACGATTTCTCCCGAACTGGCGTGGCGCCTCGCCGCCCATCCGCAGATCGTGGCCGTCAAGGAATGCGACCCGGCCGGCATGCGCTCGCTGGCCATGCAGGACCTGATCGGCGTGTATTGCGGCGACGATGCGTCGATGCTCGACCACCTGCTGCGCGGCGGCCAGGGCATCGTGCCGGCTGCGGCGCACGTACGCCCCGACCTGTTCGTACGGCTGCTGCATCTGGCGCGCACCGGACGCGACGAGGCCGCGCGGGCCCTGTTCCGGCAGCTGTCGCCGCTGATCGGGCTGATGTTCGCCGAGCCCAATCCGGCACCTGTGAAAGCCGCGCTGGCGCTGGCCGGCATGACCACGGCCGAGGTGCGTCGCCCGCTGATGCCGGTGTCGAAGTCACTTGTGGCCCGCATCGACGCGGCCATCGCCGAGCTGCCCCCCATGCTGACGGCCGAGGCGGCCTGAAACTCCGCGCGCCATGCACGTTCGAACGGCAACCGGTAAAATGCCGGATTGCTTAAAAAATGTGCATCATGTCACGTGAATGGATTGCCAGCGTCACGGTTGCCGCCGTCATTGAACGCGGCGGCCGCTTTCTGCTGGTGGAAGAGGAAACGGCAGATGGCCTGCGTCTGAACCAGCCGGCGGGCCACCTGGAGCCGGGCGAGAGCCTGATCCGCGCCGTTGTCCGCGAAACGCTCGAAGAAACCGCCCACACGTTCGAACCCCGCGCGCTGCTCGGCTGCTACATGAGCCGCGGCCGGTCGTCGCGCGACGGTGGCGATACCACCTATATCCGCTTCGGCTTCACGGGCGACCTGGGCTCGCTCGACGCCGGCCGCCAGCTCGATACCGGCATTGTCCGCACGGTCTGGATGACCGCCGAGGAATTGCGCGCCTGCGCCGATCGACATCGCTCGCCGCTGGTCATGGCATGCGTCGACGATTACCTGGCCGGCAAGCGTTTTGCGCTCGACGTGCTGCATACCCATCCCACCGCCATCGCCGGCGCCACCGATGCTGCCCTGGCCGCGGTGACGGGGCAGGCACCGGGGCAGGCACCGGGAGCGGCATCGTGAGCGGCAAGCGGGTGGTTGTGGGCATGTCGGGGGGCGTGGATTCGTCGGTCACGGCATGGCTGCTCAAGCAGCAAGGGTATGAGGTCATCGGCCTGTTCATGAAGAACTGGGAAGACGATGACGACAGCGAGTATTGCTCCACGCGGCAGGACTGGCTCGACGTGGCGTCCGTGGCCGACGTGATCGGCGTGGACGTGGAAGCCGTCAACTTCGCCGCCGAATACAAGGACCGCGTGTTCGCCGATTTCCTGCGCGAATACTCGGCGGGCCGCACGCCGAACCCGGACGTGCTGTGCAACGCCGAAATCAAGTTCAAGGCCTTCCTGGACCATGCGATGTCGCTGGGCGCCGAACTGATCGCCACCGGCCACTATGCGCGCGTGCGCCAGGCCTCCAACGGCAGGTTCGAACTGCTCAAGGCGTTCGACCATACCAAGGACCAGAGCTATTTCCTGCACCGGCTGAACCAGGCGCAACTGTCGCGCACGATGTTCCCGCTGGGCGAAATGCCGAAGACCCGCGTGCGCGAGATCGCCGCCGAAATCGGCCTGCCGAACGCGAAGAAGAAGGACTCCACGGGCATCTGCTTCATCGGCGAACGCCCGTTCCGCGACTTCCTGAACCGCTACCTCCCGACCAAGCCCGGCCCGATGGTGACCGACGAAGGCAAGGTCGTCGGCGAACACATCGGCCTGGCGTTCTACACGCTGGGCCAGCGCAAGGGCATCGGCCTGGGCGGCAGCAAGGACGGCAGCGGCGATGCGTGGTACGTGGCGCGCAAGGACATGGCATCGAACACGCTCTACGTCGTGCAAGGCCACGACCACCCCTGGCTGCTGAAGCCGGAACTCGACGCGGCAGACCTGTCGTGGGTCGCCGGCGAACCGCCGGCCGCGGGGGCGACGATGTCGGCCAAGACCCGATATCGGCAAAGCGACGCGCCGTGCACGGTCGTCAAGGCCGAAGGCGATGAACTGCGGCTGTCGTTTGCCGAGGCGCAGTGGGCCGTGACGCCTGGGCAGTCGGCCGTGCTCTATGACGGGGAGGTTTGTCTGGGTGGGGGGATTATCCGGTAGGGGGAAAGGGCCGTTGGGCCCTTTTTTCGTCGTATCTAGAATTCCCCGACGGGTTTGACCGCGCTCTCGCCTGTCAGCAAATCGACACCCAAGGTCGTTCCCCCGGTAACTTTTACGGGCCCCGCGTTGGCTGCCAGCCACAACGTCCCTTCGAATAGGGTATTCAGCAGCGGCATTCTGCTGGAGTCGTAATAGCTCACCTTGAGCTTGCAGGCATCCTCATACCGGGATTCCCGGGCAGAGATGGATTCGCGGCCCAGATACTGCACGGTCACGTGGGTGCGCCGGGCCTCTATATCGAGAGCCAGGCCGTCCAGATGCCCGCGCCGGCTGTCCGGATCCGGATCGGGCCTTGCTTCGTTGTACTCAATCAGTATCAGCGATAAGCTTTCATTTGCCTTCATGCCCACCAACGTCGGTACGCCGACTTTGCCGGTCACTCGATTTTGGTATTCGAAACGACGGTATTTGCTGACGTTGCGGTCGTATCCCCATTGAACGACGCCGAGCGGAAATATCATTTCGCTCGGATCAACATAGACATCTGTATAGATCGGGAAGGAGTCGGGCCGGTAGGCAACCCTATCGTAGAGTGTCAGCTTTTTTACTTCCTGCCCGCGAAACTGCGTATCGACCAAGTCCTTCGCGCCGAATTCGATCATACCTTCGAACTTCCACAGGTTGACCAGCGCCTGGATCATCTGGCCGTCCGGTATGGTCTTCGTCAGACACGATTCGTCAAAATCGGCGTGCCGCGCAACCGGCGGCGTATCGCCGGGAGGGATGTTTCCTCCGGCCAGACCATCCTGCTTCTCATCGTTGGACCCGCCACAGGCGGCGGCAATGCCTGCCACCAGTACTAGTGCGCATGTTCTCTTCATTTTCCAGAAACTCCGGGAAGGGTTGAAGGGGCGCGTGGATTCTCGGTGGTCTGGTGCCACCTTGTTTATGAGTTCAACTACACTTCATTGGCCGATCGCGGTCAGGACAAATTCTTTTTCCCCGACAATATACGTATCTGCAACCACACCCGGTCTCAAGATGAAACCTTTCAGTGTCGGTGAAAACATTATGCAATCGCTTAGATTAAGTTTAAGCCATTGTTCGTCTTGAAATTTCTCTACCCCTTCTGCATTCGAGGTGAAAGGGAATGTCCGTGGAAGCTCTTCATGAAAAAGATCAAATACACTAACCACAAAGAAATGCGATGAATGGTCCAAAGCTAGAGCATTGGAAATAAATTTCGCATCGTCATCAAAGATGGCCTTGTCATCGATCGTGTCCACAAGCCATCCTCGCGCTTCGATCGCAGAAACAATCAGATGCCCTTCAGGGGCGACATACTGTTTAAGTTTCATGAGGGCGTCGTTCAGTTCGTGATTCCTATTTTTTGCCATATCTGATCTCCCGTTTCGTTCTGCCCCTTCCGTTCTGGAATTCAATCGTAGTCCGTCCGTCCTTGCTTGGCCGCAAAATCACTTTTGACGCGTCGTCGAGTGTCCCGATCTTCACTGGTCCCCTCTTAGTGATTTCCGTTCGCACGCCTTGAGGGTTAAGCGCCCTGAAATCCCGATTCGCAGTGTCGTCACTACTGTTCGGTACTGACTCAATTGAAGTGCCCCGCGTGCCGCGCGCGCCGGGGTCGCCTCCGCCGAGGTCGTGGTTCAGGCTCGCGTAGAACAGGTCGTTGAGCGTCCACCAGTCGTCGAACGAAAGCGTCACGCTGCCCAGGTACTTGCCGGTCTGGCTGCTGCCCGAGTCGTCGACCGTGGCGCTGATGCGAAACGGGATGCCCTGATGCCAGCGGATGACCAGGTCGCTTTCGCCGGGCCGTGCGCCGGCGTCGTCGGCCGGCACGATCTGGATATCGGCCTCGGCCGTGGGGACGCGCTTGAAGTTCTCCAGCCCCTGTTCGATGTCGCGCAGGTTCAGGATGTCGCCGGGCCGTGCCGGGAGCGCATTTCACTGGGTGGCGCGCGGATTGGAATCTTCGGTGAAGCGGATCGCGCGGATGCGGCCGGGCAGCACGGTCAACGTCAGCGTGCCCGATTTCAGGTCCTGCGGCGCGGCCAGTACGCGTGTGGTGACATAGCCTTTCTGCACCAGCGCGTTCTGCACGCGGGCCATCACGATATTGATGCCGTGCGAGCCCAGGCAGCGGCCGGTTGCCGCATCCGCCGGCAGACTGGCTGCGGCAAGCGCCCATTGGAAGCGCTCGGCGGCGTCGCCCGCCAGCGACAGGTGATCGATCCGGAAGCAGGGGGATTCGTCGGCGGGAAGCGCCTCGGTGGCCGTGGCGGCAGGGCGTTGCAGCCGGACGTCGGTCTCCGGCTCCATGCGCTCGCGCAATGCGCGCTCGCGCTCCTGTTGCCGGATCAGTTCAGGCGTATTTGAATCGCGTGGTGGTGCGCCGGGCGCCGGCTGCGCAAGGGCCATGCCGGCAAGGCCGGGCAGGGTAACGATACTGGCGACCAGCCGCCATAGCCGGTAAAGATGCGCGAATCCGCGCGCGTTACGATGACTTGTCCTGACCTGTTAATGCCCCACGTCGCCGCTCCGAAGCTGAATCGGCGCATTGGGATGCAATGAGACAGGAGGTGAACATTGCGTCCACCGATCGTCCGCGCGCCAGATCAGCGCGGGACGTTAGCGAGAGGCGCTAGAGGTGAAAATCGTAGAACGCTTGAAGTCTTCCGAACAACGGTGGAAAAATGCTTACCGTTGTATTGCGCCTACGATGTGTGTCAGATCGGCGGACAATCTGTCTCGGACTTTTCCGAAGGTTCAACCCTTCGGCGGCTCCGTATCGATGAACGACTGGCGCTTTTCGATCTTGTCCTGGAAGGCAACCAGGTTCGGGTACTGGTCGCGCCAGGCGATGTCCGGGAAGCGGAAGTCCAGGTACGCCAGCGCGCAGCCCACGGACACGTCGGCCAGGGTGTAGTGGATGCCGGTGCACCACGGCTTGTCGGCCAGGCCCTTCGACATGGCGGCCACGGCGGCGTCGATCTTGCCGCGCTGGCGCGCGACCCAGCTTTCGCTGCGTTCGGCGGGCTGGCGCTGCGTGGTTTCCAGGCGAACCAGCAGGGCGGCGTCCAGCAGCCCATCGGCGAGGGCTTCCCAGCAGCGCACTTCCAGGCGCTCGCGGCTGCCCTGCGGAATCAGGCGGCTGACGGGCGACAGCGTGTCGGCGTACTCTGCAATCACGCGCGAATCGAAGACCGCGCCACCGTCTTCCATGATCAGGCACGGCACCTTGCCGAGCGGGTTGAACTGGCCAATGATGGTGTCGGGCGACCAGACGTTCTCCTCGATCATCTGGTAGTCGATCTTCTTCTCCGCCAGCACCACGCGCACCTTGCGCGCATACGGGCTGGTCTGGGACGCATACAGCTTCATGTTCTCCCCTTGAGCTTGTTATGAAGTGCATCGGCGCTCGGTGGCACGAGGTGCGCTGGCAGGCGCGGCGGCGTGCCCGATGGACTTCATAACAGGCTAACGGATGGGCGAGCGCGAGTATACATGCGGAGTAACGGGAATGCGGCATCAATGCGGCCTTGCGCACGCATGGAGGGCTGGCGCCCACAGCGACCCGCACAGGGCCATGGGGCGATGGTAAAATCCCGCGTTGCGCGTTTGGCCGGACGGCGTGAGCCGTCTGCCGAACCGGCCCTTGCATCGGCAGGGCGATGCGGCGGATTCGTCGCATCTGGCCCTTGTCGCGTGGTTCCTTGCGCCCCCGCACGAACCTCCACATTCCTCTTTTCTCCCGGTTGCCAGCATGTCCACGTCTTCCCTTTCGCCGCTCACCGCCCTGTCTCCCATCGATGGCCGCTATGCCGCAAAGGCCGATGCGCTGCGCGAATGGCTGTCCGAGGCGGCTTTCATGCGTAACCGCGTGAAGGTTGAGGTCAACTGGCTGATCGCGCTGGCCCAGGCCGGCCTGCCCGACGTGCCGAAGTTCTCGGCTGCCTCGGAAGCCAGGCTGCAGTCGCTGGTGGACAACTTCACCGAAGCCGACGCCGCCCGCATCAAGGACATCGAGGCGGTCACGAACCACGACGTGAAGGCCGTCGAATACTGGCTCAAGGAGCAGGTCAAGGGTAACGCCGAACTGGAAGCCGCCAGTGAGTTCATCCACTTCGCGTGCACGTCGGAAGACATCAACAACACGTCGCACGGCATGATGCTCAAGGGTGCGCGGGACGGTGTGATCGTGCCGACGCTCAAGCGCGTGCAGGCCCGCCTGGTGGAACTGGCCAAGCTCAACGCCACGCAGCCAATGCTGTCGCGCACGCATGGCCAGCCGGCCAGCCCCACCACGCTGGGCAAGGAATTGGCCAACGTGGCGGCCCGCCTGGCCCGCGCCATCGAGCGCGTGGAGCGCGTGGAACTGCTCGGCAAGATGAACGGTGCCGTCGGCAACTACAACGCCCACCTGTCGGCCTATCCGTCGTTCGACTGGGAATCGTTCTCGAAGCAGGTCATCGAGCAGCGCCTGGGCCTGACGTTCAACCCGTACACGATCCAGATCGAGCCGCACGACTACATGGCCGAGCTGTTCGATGCCGTGGCGCGCGCCAACACGATCCTGCTCGACCTGAACCGCGACGTGTGGGGCTACATCGCGCTGGGCTACTTCAAGCAGAAGACCAAGGCCGGTGAAATTGGCTCTTCGACGATGCCGCACAAGGTCAACCCGATCGACTTCGAAAACTCGGAAGGCAACGTCGGCCTGGCCAACGCCGTGCTGCGCCACCTGTCGGAAAAGCTGCCGGTCTCGCGCTGGCAGCGTGACCTGACCGATTCCACCGTGCTGCGCAACATGGGCGTGGCCTTTGGCTACAGCCTGCTGGCTTACGAGGCCTGCCTGCGCGGCCTGGGCAAGCTCGAAACCAACCCCGAGCGCCTGAACGAAGACCTGGACAACTGCTGGGAAGTGCTGGCCGAGCCGGTGCAGACCGTGATGCGCCGCTTTGGCGTGCCCAATCCGTACGAGCAGCTGAAGGAGCTGACGCGCGGCAAGGGCATCTCGCGCGAGGCGCTGCAGACGTTCGTGCAGGGTCTGGCGATTCCCGACGACGCCAAGAAGCTGCTGCTGGAAATGACCCCGGCCAGCTATATCGGCAAGGCCGTGGAACTGGCCAACCGCATCTGACCGCCGCCAGGCGCGCCGCGATATGCCGCGGCGCCGCAATGTAATGGAAGAGGGCTGACCCGAAGGGGTTGGCCCTTTTTGTTTGCCGCGCAAGTTTCGAAAGAAATGACCCGGCTGATGCCAGCGGCCCGTGCCGCGTGGCGCCCGGGCGCGTTACGATCGGTTCCCGGGCGGCGGGTGCGACATCTCGACACATCAAATGATTTGAACAACATCATGAAGTTCGGCGCTTCCAACGCACAGCCGGGCACCTAATAATGCGAGAATTGGCAGCGAATGACCGGACGGCTACTGCAAGAGACTGTCTTGGCGCCGACATAGCAGAATAAGTAATAAGGATCGAAGGGATTGACTGACATGGGTTTCAAAGCATCCGGGCCGGGGGGCCAGGCGACGTACACAGCCACCGCCATCGGCCTGCACTGGCTGATTGCCTTTGGCATCTTTGCCGCGTTCGGGCTAGGCCTGTACATGACGGGCATTCCGGGGCTGACGCCGACCAAGCTCAAGCTGTTCTCGTGGCACAAGTGGCTGGGCGTGACGATTTTCGTGGTGGCCGTGCTGCGCGTGCTCTGGCGCGCCACGCATGCCGCCCCGCCCGTGGCGCCCGGTACGCCGGCCTGGCAGGCCAGGGCCGCCGCCGCCGCGCACCATCTGCTCTATCTGCTGATCCTGATCGTGCCGATCACCGGCTATCTCTACAGCTCGGCCGCCGGCGTGCCGGTGGTGTACCTGGGCCTGTGGAAGCTGCCGTCGCTGATCGAAGCCAGCGACACCCTGAAGCCGATCCTGAAGTCCGCCCATATCTGGCTGAACTACACCATGGCCGTGATCGTGGTGGTCCATGCCGCCGCCGCCATCAAGCATCAGGTGGTGGATCGCGACGGCACGCTGGGTCGCATGATCCCGTTCCTGCGCTGATTCGCCGCCGTACCGCAACCGCTTTGCCTGACCAACCGGCCGTGATGGCCAGTCACCACTGGAGTCTCAGATGAAACGCATGTCCCGTCCCGGCACGATCTTCGTGGCGGCCGCCCTGGCAACGGCTGGCCTGGCCGCAAACCTGGCGTGGGCCCAGATCGATGCCGCCAAGAGCTCGGTCACGGCCACCGCCAGGCAGATCGGCGTGCCGATGGAAGGCAAGTTCAGGAAGTTCGACGCCACCGTCGACTTCGATCCGGCCAAGCTGGCCACGTCCTCGGCCAAGGTCGAGATCGACGTGTCCACCTTCGAGATCGGCGATGCCGAGACCACGAAGGAAGTGAAAGGCAAGGACTGGTTCGACGCCGGCAAGTATCCGAAGGCCGTGTTCCAGTCGACCAGCATCAAGGCCGGCGCCGCCGGCAAGTACGACGTGGCCGGCAAGCTGACCATCAAGGGCAAGACCGTCGATGTGACCGTGCCCGCCACGTACAAGCAGGAAAACGGCAGCCAGGTGTTCGATGGCGTGCTGCCGATCAAGCGTACCACGTTCAACATCGGTGACGGCGAGTGGAAGGACACTTCCGTCGTGGCCGATGAAGTCCAGATCAAGTTTCACCTTGTGACCCCGGCAAAGAAGGGCTGAGGCGGGCTTGTTCCGCTCACAGCTCCTTGGCCGTTTTTTTTACCGACCTTCCTCTCCAACTTCTTGACGGGAGACTCAACATGAAAATCCGTACCCTGATCGCCGCAGTTGCCGCAGCCTCCGCCGCTCTCGCCGCCGGCACCGCCATGGCCAACGCCACGACGTACAACATCGACCCGACCCACACTTACCCGAGCTTCGAGGCCGACCACCTGGGCGGCCTGTCGAAGTGGCGCGGCAAGTTCGACAAGTCCAGCGGCGTGGTGACGCTGGACCGCGCGGCCAAGGCCGGCACCGTCGATATCAAGATCGACGCCGCATCGATCGATTTCGGCAACAGCAAGCTGAACGAGCACGCCAAGGGCCCCGAAATGTTCGATGTCCAGGCCTTCCCGGATGCCACGTACAAGGGCAAGTTCTCGAAGTTCAAGGGCGACGTGCCGACCGAAGTGGATGGCGTGCTGACGCTGCGCGGCGTGTCGAAGCCGGTGAAGCTCGAGATCAAGGAATTCAAGTGCATCCAGCACCCGATGCTCAAGCGTGAGGCTTGCGGCGCCGACGCCGTGGCCCAGTTCAACCGTGCCGACTTCGGCATCGACTACGGCGCCAAGTACGGCTTCAAGCAGGACGTGAACCTGGCCATCCAGGTGGAAGCCGTCAAGGCCGACTGATCACGGCAGGACACTTCTGGCGGAAGTTGCGCCAGTGGGGAAGTTGTCATTTCTCCAATACATGATGGAAACATGAGCCAGCAGCGTTGCTGGCTCATTTTTTTTGCCGTTTGCATACCCCCCTTCATGCAGCAGGTGGACTGTTGTACGGTTCAGAATTGCCACAGTACAATGGTTCGCCGCAGTCCCACCCTCAGGGGCGGCGTTCGCCCCGGTTTCCGCCGGCTGGCGCGCGCGTCCCGCAAACAGGTCACGCGCATCGATATGAGCATTGGCTGCATTCCCTGATTGGTAGTTTCGCCGCAAGACCCTTGCCTTGAGCTGTACCCGGCCGACGCCCGCGGGCGCCGTGTCCCGCAGCGTTTCTCGGAATTCCCTGGCGCGATACCGTGTACTCCAAAACGCAAATCGATCCGGTAGTTAGCTTCCGCAACTCGCAGGGCGAGCAGGTGCGGGGCACGATCATCAATCTCCAGCGCAAGTCGCTGGTGATGGAAATCTACAATCCCTACTCGATTGTCCAGGTCAGCGAAGTATTGAGCGAGCTGAGCGTGCGCATGGGCGCGAAGAACGCGTACCTGGGCAAGGCAGTGGTCATGAGCCTGGTGAACACGGGCCTGACCGCCGTGGTGTCGCTGACGCTGATCGACGAGTGGCGCGAACTGACCGACGTGAACGATGCACCGAAATCGGTTGCACGCGAAGCCGAAATGTTCGTGCAGGACTGGGATACGCGCTTCAATATCCGCCGCGACTACCAGATCGTGGTCAACGAGATGCGCGCCTATCTGTCGGAAGTGTCGCGCTGGGTGGAGCAGGTGGACCTGACCGAGTCGCTGCCCAAGAAGGAAGGGCGGTTGCGCGAGGACGTGTTCTACGAACTGGCAACGCCCCTGATGGGGAAGGTGAAGACTTACCTCGACTGGCTCGAGGATGAGGCCCAGCGCGTGGACCAGGAAGTGGCGCCGGTGCATCGCACCTATGCCCAGGCCGCGCTGCATCCGTTGCTGCTGCGCGCGCCGTTCGTTTATCGCACCTTCACGAAGCCGCTCGGCTACGCGGGCGACTACGAGATGGTGAACCAGATCCTGAGCGATCCACAGCAGGGTCCCACCACTTACTTCCAGATCGTCAACACGGCATTCCTGAAGGCGGCGGTGGCCACGGCGCACCGTAACCGGATCGACCTGCTGGTGGATTACCTGACCCGCCAGGCTGAAAGGGCGCGCGCCGAAGGCCGCCAGTTCCGCGTACTGAACGTGGGATGCGGGCCGGCGTTCGAGATTCAGCGGTTCGTGCGCGAGTACCCGAATCCGGAGCTGCTGTCGTTCCAGCTGGTCGACTTCAGCGAGGAAACGCTCGGCTACACGCGCGCGTCGGTGGAGCGTGCGGCCGCCGGGGCGGGCCATAAGGTATCGGTCGAAATGGTGCACCAGTCGGTGCACGACCTGCTCAAGCGCCGCATTGCGGCGGACGATCCGAGCGTGCGCGAATTCGATGCCGTCTACTGCGCCGGGCTGTTCGACTACCTGTCCGACAAGGTCTGCGCGCGCCTGCTCCAGTATTTCGCATCGCGCTCGAAGCCCGACGGTCAGGTGCTGGTCACCAATGTCCACTCGGACAATCCCGAGAAATTCGGGATGGAGCATTTGCTCGAGTGGTATCTGATCTATCGCGACGAGGCCGGGATGTCCTCGCTCTTGCCGGAGAACTCGCATGCCCACCGACTCTATGTCGATGAAACCGGCGTCAATGTCTTCGCCGAAGCCACTATCCGCTGAGGTTCCGGACGCCGAAGACCCGGCACCACCCGCCAAGGTCATGAGCCCGAATCAACTTTACGCCGGATACCAGTCCGAGCTGGCCGACTTTCGCCTGGCGTTCAGCCGGGGCGGCGCCTACACGGCCATTGCGCTGGTGCTGCTGGGCGTAGGGTTGGACTACGGCCAGTATCCGCACTTGCAGCTGCCGTTCGCGATTGCGCGCGTGGTGGTCTCGCTGATGATCGCCGGTGTCATCGTGGCGCTGTACAGCCAGGCTGGGCGGCGCTTCGCGCCGTGGCTGACCATGACGTGGCTGCTGCTGCCGCAGATCATGATTGCCTGGATGATCTCGCAGACCGAAGGCGTCGAATCGCCGTATTACGTGGGCCTGAACCTGGCAATCTTCGCGTCGGGTATCGCGTTGCCATTCGGGCTCTGGCAAAACCTCGTGTTCGGCATCCTGTCGTACGTGCTCTACGCGGCCGCGTGCCTGCTGCATCCGGGCGGCGTCGAACCGATGGGCACATTTATCGTCAATTCGCTATTTCTGCTGTTTGCCGCGGCGGCCAGCGGCGTGTACACGTTCTTCAATGAACGTGCACGTTTCATGCTGTTCCGGCTGAAGGCCGAGGTGGCCGACAAGAATACCGAGCTGGAAGTCATCAACCGCAAGCTGGTCGACATCAAGGGCCAGATGCTGCAGCAGGAAAAAATGGCGGCCATCGGTACGCTGGCGGCGGGCCTGCTGCACGAGGTCAACAACCCGGTGAACTTCTGCCTGATGGCCATCGAGGTGGCCATGGAAGAGCCGGCGGCCAAGTCGGAGCCGATGCTGCAGGAATGCCTGGTCGACGCCAAGCAGGGCATGCAGCGCATCCAGCATATCGTGTCCGATCTGAAGACGTTCGCCTATCGCAAGCCTGGCGCCGAGGTCGAAGGCACGCCGTTCCTGTTCGAGAAGGCGCTCGATTCGTCGCAGCGGCTGACCGCGCACGAACTGCGCGGCGTCAAGATGACGCGCGAAATGCCTGACGATACGCTCGTGATGGGCGACGAAGCGGCCATTATTGGCGTCCTGATCAATTTGTTCTCCAATGCGGCGCTGGCCATGCGCAAGGCAGGCACCAAGGATCCGGCCATCCATACGACCGTGCGCTGGCAGGACAAGCGCCTGCATGTGACCGTCAAGGACAACGGCCCCGGTATCGCCGCCGAACACCTGGCGCGCGTGTTCGAGCCGTTTTTCACCACGCGCGAGGTAGGGCAGGGGCTGGGTCTCGGCCTGTCGATCAGCTATGCGGTGATCGAGCGCCACGAAGGCGTGCTGTTCGCCGAAAGCGAAGTCGGCCACTGGGCCGCTTTCAGCTTCGACCTGCCGCGTGCGGAGTAACGCTGTCATGACCGATACCACGCAGCCGCGCCCCACCATCCTCTACGTCGATGACGAAGAGATGGCCTGCAAGTATTTCGCGCGCGCAGTGGGTAGCGAATACGAAGTACTGTCGGCCAACGGTGCCGACGAGGCGGTTGGCATCCTGCGCGCGCACCATGCCCGGATATCGGTGCTGGTGACGGACTTCCGCATGCCCGGCCGCGACGGCGGCGACCTGCTTCGGCAGGTGGCCCAGGAGTATCCGCAGATCGTGCGCATCCTGGTCACCGCCTATGCCGACAAGGACATGTTGCTCCAGACCGTCAATTCCGGCGAGGTGTTCCGCATCCTCGAAAAGCCGATTGGCGTGGCCGATGTCCGCGAGATCCTTCGGCTGGCGGGCGACCGCTTCCGCGAGCGGGCGGTGCGCCAGCAGCGGCTGATGGCCATCGACGAGACGCTGGCCTTCCTGGCGCACGAACTGAACACGCCGCTGGCGGCCATCGCCAATTTCGCGCTCGGTATCGGGTCGCGGGTCGATGCCGAGTACAGCCAGCAGCGTCAGCAGGAAATCGGCCGGGCGGCCAGCGCAATGCACGACAACGCCCAGTATTGCCTGGCGGTGCTGTCGTCGTTTCTCCAGTCGGTGCGCAGCAGCGCGGGCGGCGCCCCGCCGAAGCCGGGCGCCGGACAGGAAGTCAGCGCCGGTGCGCTGGTGGCGTCGTTGCTGGATACCTATCCTTTTGCCGATAACCAGCGTAGCTGGGTGCAGGTGGAGCTGGAGGGCGATTTTCCGGTGCCCACGCTGCCCAACTGCGTGGCACTGGTGCTGTCGTCGGTCATGAGCAACGCGTTGCGCGCGTTGGCCGAGGTTGGCAACCCGTCGCTGCGCTTCGTGGTGGTGGCGGGCGAGCGCCCCGAGATCCGCATTGCCGACAACGGCCCGGGCATTCCGCCCGAAATCATGGGACGCCTGCTGGTGGATCCGGTGACCACGCACGCATCGGCGGGCGGTAGCGGGATGGGCATGATCTTCTGCAACCGGGTGATGCAGTCGTTTGGCGGCGGCATCCGGATTGCGTCGGCATCCGGCGCGGGCACCACCGTAACCCTTGATTTCCCAAATTTCAAGAATCGTATGCACAGGAGTGATCGATGACCGAACCGAATACCACGCAGGCACCCCCGGCGATTCTGTTCGTCGACGACGAAGCAACTGCGGTCAAGTATTTCCAGCGTGCCATTGGCCAGCTGGCGCCGGTGGTGACCGGCCAGTCCGTGGAAGAGGGCAAGGCCATGCTGGACGCCCATGCCGACAGCCTTGCCGTGCTGGTGTCCGACCAGCGCATGCCGGGCGAGTACGGCAACGAACTGCTGCGGTATGCGCGCGAGCGGTATCCGCATATTGTGCGCATCCTGACCACGGCCTATTCCGAACTCGACCAGACCGTCGAGGCCGTGAACCAGGGCCAGATCCATCGCTATATCAAGAAGCCGTGGGACATTACCGCGCTGCGCATGGAACTGAAGCAGGCGCTGGAGTTGTCCGGGCTGCGCAAGGAGCGCGACCAGCTGGTGCGCGAAAAGCTGATGGTGCTGCAAAAGCAGACCGTGTCGTCGCGCGTGGGCATGATCCACGCCCTGTGCGCCAGCCTGATTGGCCCGGGACGCTTCCAGCCGGTGGAGACCTATCTGTCCGGCACCTATCTGGCGGGCGCGCACAACGCCGAGCCGGACTGGCAGCGCCTGGACTATGCCGATCTGGTGGGCGCGGAAAGCCAGCGCAGCGGTTCGTTCGGCCATGCCGTCAGCACCACGCTGACGAAGCTGCGCGGCGCTGGCCGCTCCGCTGGCGACGCGGCGGCGGTACTGGCCGAAACGCTGGGCGCCTCGGTCCGCCGCGACGGCGACGTGATTACCTGGACATCACCTGACACGCTGAACGAATTCGTGTCCCGTCCCGTGGCCGAAGCGGTATCGGCCCAACATGCCGGATGGCTGGCCGTGCTGCTGTGGCTGGAGGAAGCCGGTGGCGCGCTGCACCTTGTGCGCGAAGGCGACGCCATTGCCGCACGCGCCGGCACCCGGGCAGATTCGTTCGCCGCGGACCGCCTCGCGGTGTGGATCGAGCAGCTGACCGAGGCATAGCACTGGTTTGTTCACCTCTGCCGCCGCGCGGCAGAGGGCAGGCAAAGAAAAAGGCACCCGAAGGTGCCTTTTTCTTTTGCCGCTCGGGCTCTCGAACCGTCAGGCCTGCGCCCCGTAGTTCGGATCGTTGCGGTCGGGAGCATCGCCGCCTTTCTTCTCGCCCTTGACCAGGTCTTCGCGCTTCACGCCCAGCCACATGGCCAGCGCTGCCGCCACGAACACCGACGAATAGATACCGAACAGGATACCCACCGTCAGGGCCAGTGCGAAGTAGTGCAGCGTCGGGCCGCCGAAGAAGAACATCGACAGCACCATCATTTCGGTCGAGCCGTGGGTGATGATGGTCCGCGACATCGTGCTGGTAATCGCGTGGTCGATCACCTCGTGCGTGCTCATCTTGCGGTACTTGCGGAAGGCCTCGCGAATCCGGTCGAAAATCACCACCGACTCGTTCACGGAGTATCCCAGCACCGCCAGGATGGCTGCCAGCACCGACAGCGAGAATTCCCACTGGAAGAACGCGAAGAAGCCCAGGATGATGACCACGTCGTGCAGGTTGGCGATGATGCCGGCCACCGCAAACTTCCACTCGAAGCGGAACGACAGGTAGATCACGATACCGGCTACCACGCACAGCAGCGCCAGCAGGCCGTCGGTGGCCAGTTCCTTGCCCACCTGCGGACCGACGAACTCCACGCGCTGCAGTTTCACGTCAGGCGTGGCCGCCGTCAGGGCGCCCATCACCTGCTCGCTTTGCTGCGCCGACGTCACTTGCTTGCCGTCCGGACCCTTCTGCAGCGGCAGGCGGATCATCACGTCGCGCGAGGTGCCGAAGTTCTGCACCTGCACGTCGGTGTAGCCGAGCTTGCTGACCTGGCCCCGGATCTTTTCCAGATCGGCGGTCTGCTGGTAGTTGACCTCCATCACCGTGCCGCCCGTGAACTCGATCGACAGGTGCAGGCCCTTGTGCCAGAGGAAGAAAACAGCGGCGGCAAACGTCAGGAAGGACACCACGTTGAAGATCAACGCGTGCTTCATGAACGGAATGTCGCGCTTGATGCGGAAGAATTCCATGATGTGTTCCTGATATGTCCTGGCTTACTTGGCGACCGGTGCGTCCGCATCCGGCTTCCAGACCTGGCCGATGGCCAGGCTCTGGAGCTTCTTCTTGCGGCCATACCAGAGGTTGACCAGGCCGCGGTTGAAGAAGACCGCCGAGAACATCGAGGTCAGAATACCCAGGCAGTGCACCACGGCGAACCCGCGCACCGGGCCCGAGCCAAAGGCCAGCAGCGCCAGGCCGGCGATCAGCGTGGTCACGTTCGAGTCCAGGATGGTGGCCCACGCGCGGTCGAAGCCGATGGCGATGGCCATCTGCGGCGACGCGCCGGCACGCAGTTCCTCCCGGATCCGTTCGTTGATCAGCACGTTCGCGTCAATGGCCATACCCAGCACCAGCGCGATAGCGGCGATACCCGGCAGCGTCAGCGTGGCCTGCAGCATCGACAGCACCGCGATCAGCAGCAGCAGGTTGACACCGAGCGCGAACACCGAGAATACGCCGAACAGCATGTAGTACAGGATCATGAACGCCGCGATGGCCGCAAAGCCGTAGGCCACCGAATCGAAGCCCTTCTGGATATTGTCGGCACCCAGCGACGGGCCGATCGTGCGTTCCTCGATGATTTCCATCGGGGCAGCCAGCGAGCCGGCGCGCAGCAGCAGGGCCAGGTCGTTGGCGGCTTCGGTCGAGTACGAGCCGGTGATCTGGAAGCTGGAACCGAGTTCGGACTGGATCGTGGCCACGGTGAGCACTTCGCCCTTGCCCTTTTCGAACAGGACGATGCCCATCGGTTTGCCGATGTTCTCGCGCGACACGTCGCGCAGCACGCGGCCGCCCTGGGCGTCCAGCTTGATGTTCACGGACGGGCGCTGGTTCTGGTCGAAGCCGGCCGAGGCGCTTTCGATGCGGTCGCCGGTAAAGATCACCTGCTTGCGCAGCATGACGGGGGCACCGTTGCCTTGCGTGAACAGTTCGTCACCGAACGGCACGGGGTCGCCCGGACGCGGATTGCGCACGGCCGGGTCGGCCAGGCGGGCTTCCAGCGTGGCGGTGCGGCCGATGATGTCCTTGGCCTTGGCGGTGTCCTGCACGCCCGGCAGCTGCACGACGATACGGTCGGCGCCTTGCTGCTGGATCACGGGTTCGGCCACGCCGAGTTCGTTCACGCGGTTGTGCAGCGTGGTGATGTTCTGCTTGACCGCGGCGTCCTGCACCGCCTTGCGGGCGGCCTCGGTGAACACGCCCACCACGTTGGTGCCGTCGATCGAGAAGGCCAGCTCGCGCAGGTTGTCGGCCAGGATGCCGCGCGCGCGGTTGGCGTCGTCGGCGTTGCCGAAGCGCACGGTCAGGCGGTCGCCATCGCGCTCGATGCCGCTGTGGCGCACGTTCTTGTCGCGCAGCAGCGTGCGCGCATCGCCGGACAGGCTGTCGAGCTTCTTGTCGACGGCGCCCTTCATGTCCACCTGCAGCAGGAAATGCACGCCGCCGCGCAGGTCCAGGCCCAGGTACATTGGCAGCGCGTGCAGCGCGGTCAGCCAGTGCGGCGAGCCCGACAGCAGGTTCAGTGCGACCACGTAAGTGGCATCGTTGGCGTCGGGATTCAGCGCGCGCGACAGCACGTCCTTGGCCTTGAGCTGCTCGTCGGTGGTGCGGAAACGCGCCTTGACCGAGCCCGATTGCCCGGAGACGTCAAAAAAGACGCCGTCCGGCTGCAGCTGGTTCTGCGCCAGGATTTCCTCCACATGCTTCTGCATGGACAGGTCGACCTTGACCGTGGCCTTGGCCGACGATACCTGGACAGCGGGAGCCTCGCCGAAGAAGTTCGGCAGGGTATAGGTGATGCCGATGGCGAGGGCCACCAGGATCACGATGTATTTCCAAAGCGGATAGCGATTCATCTTCGGCCAGTCATTGCAGTTGGCATGCCGACAAGTCGCGCACGAGGCGCGCCGGTTCGGCTGGACCGGTTGGCAAACAGCCGCCTGGCAGCCCGGTCACGCGTCCGGAAGGAGCGTGGAGGCTGGTGCAGGCGGCTGCGCAGGGCAGGGTCGGCGGAGCGTCTGGCGCCACACGACACCTGCCGGGATCAGGCTGGGAAGACCGTCCGGGATCAGAGCGACTTCAGCGAGCCCTTCGGCAGCACGGTGGTCACGGCGTTCTTCTGCACGGTGATTTCCGTGCCTTCGGCCACTTCCAGCGTCACGTAGTTCTCGTTGACCTTGGTCACACGGCCCAGGATACCGCCGGCGGTCACGACTTCGTCGTTCTTTGCCAGGGCTTCCAGCATGGCCTTCGATTCCTTCTGGCGCTTCATCTGCGGGCGGATCATGATGAACCACAGCACCGCGAACATCAGGATGATCGGCAGGAAGCTCATCAGGCCACCGGCCGCGCCGCCGGCACCGGCGGTCTGCGCAAAAGCGTTCGAAATCAGCACGTTACTTCTCCGTCACAAAGGTCAATCAGGGAATCGGGCATTCTATCACCCGGTTGTTGTCCCGCCTTGGCATTCTAGGGCGAATTACGGGTTTGTTCGGGGTGCTTTACAAGTACTTTGCGTACGTTGCAGATAACACCCCGCAGGCTTCCGTTGCGGGCAGTTATTCGACCAGCAGGCCGCCAAAAGTTCGGTTGCCTGTCTGGTTTTCAGAACATTCTCTATTTGGTGCCGCGGGCGCGGTTTTCGGCGAACTGGCGGCGGAACGCCTGGAAGCGGTGTTCCTCGATAGCCGTGCGCATCTCGCGCATCAGTTCCAGGTAGTAATAGAGATTGTGGATCGTGTTCAGCCGTGCGCCCAGAATCTCGCCCACGCGGTGCAGGTGGTGAAGATAGGCGCGCGAGAAATTGCGGCAGGTGTAGCAGCCGCACTGCTCGTCCAGCGGGCGCGGGTCGTTGCGATGCGCCGCGTTGCGGATCTTGACGTCGCCAAACCGGGTGAAGAGCCAGCCGTTACGGGCATTGCGGGTGGGCATGACGCAGTCGAACATGTCCACGCCGTGCGCCACGCCGGCCACCAGGTCTTCCGGCGTACCGACGCCCATCAGGTAGTGCGGCTTGTGCGCGGGCAGGCGCGGACCCACGTGCTCCAGCACGCGCATCATGTCTTCCTTGGGCTCGCCCACGGACAGGCCGCCGATGGCGTAGCCGTGGAAGTCCAGTTCGGACAGCCCCGCCAGCGATTCGTCGCGCAGGTCCTCGAACATGCCGCCCTGAACGATGCCGAACAGCGCGTTCGGGTTGGCCAGGCGGTCGAATTCGTCGCGCGAACGCTTGGCCCAGCGCAGGCTCATGCGCATCGAGCGGGCGGCCTCGTCATGCGTGGCCGGACGGCCGTCGATCTCGTAGGGCGTGCATTCGTCGAATTGCATGACGATGTCCGAGTTCAGCGTGCGCTGGATCTGCATCGAGATCTCGGGCGACAGAAACAGCTTGTCGCCATTCACCGGCGACGCGAACGTCACGCCTTCTTCGGTGATCTTGCGCAGTTCTCCAAGCGAAAACACCTGAAAACCACCCGAATCGGTCAGGATGGGCTTGTCCCAGCCGATGAACTTGTGCAGGCCTTCGTGCGTGTCCACCACGTCCAGGCCCGGGCGCAGCCACAGGTGGAACGTATTGCCCAGGATGATCTGCGCACCGATCTCGTTCAGCTCCAGCGGCGACATCGCCTTGACCGACCCATAGGTGCCCACGGGCATGAAGATTGGCGTTTCTACGACGCCATGGTTTAGCGTGACGTGGCCACGGCGCGCGTTGCCATCGGTGGTCAGCAGTTCGAAGTTCAGCATGTTCGGTTCTCGGAATCGGTCGGTCGCGCGGTGTCAGTCGCGGCGGGTCAGCAGCATGGCGTCGCCGTAGCTGAAGAAGCGGTAGCGTTGCGCCACGGCATGGCGATAGGCGGCGCGGATGGCCTCGACGCCGGCAAGGGCGGACACCAGCATCAGCAGCGTCGACTTGGGGAGGTGGAAGTTCGTGATCAGCGCGTCCACCGCGCGGAAACGATAGCCGGGTGTAATGAAGATGTCGGTGTCGCCGTTGCCGGGGCGCAGCGTGCCGTCCTCGGCCGCGGCCGATTCCAGCGCGCGCAGCGACGTGGTGCCCACCGCGATCACCCGGCCGCCGCGGGCGCGTGTGTCGCGCACGGCATCGGCCAGTTCCGGGGTCACGGCGTACCACTCCGAGTGCATCTTGTGCTCGGACAGGTCTTCGGTGCGCACCGGCTGGAAGGTGCCGGCGCCCACGTGCAGCGTCAGGAAGGCGCGGCGGATGCCGGCGGCGTCCAGTCGCGCAAACAGCGCATCGTCGAAATGCAGGCCGGCCGTCGGCGCGGCCACCGCGCCCGGGTTGCGCGCGTACACGGTCTGATAGCGCGTTTCATCATAGGCGTCGGGATCGTGCGTGATGTACGGCGGCAGCGGCAGCCGGCCATAGCGTTCGATCAGGTCGAGCGCGGGTTCCGGGAAGCGCAGCGTGAAGAACTGGTCCACGCGCGGGCCCACGGTGACCGTGAAGGCGCCATCGGCCAGGTGCAGCGGGCTGCCTTCGGCCGGCGTCTTCGACGCGCGCACCTGGGCCAGCACGGTATGGCTGTCCACCACGCGCTCGACCAGCACTTCGATCCGGCCCCCGCTGGGCTTCTGGCCGAAAAAGCGCGCCTTGATCACGCGCGTGTCGTTGAAGACCAGCAGGTCGTCGGGGCTCAGGTATTCGAGGATGTCGCTGAACGCGCGGTCCACCAGCCGCACCGCATCGGCGGTGTCATCCGGCGCCGTCCGCTCTACCACCAGCAGGCGGCTGGCGCTGCGGTCGGGCAGGGCAGACTGCGCGATCAGTTCGGGCGGTAGCGGGAAATCGAAATCGGACAGGGTCAGCATTGCGGTTCAGCGGGGAATTCGGGGGCAAAGCGCCAGGCAATACGCGAGCGGGGCAGCACTCCGGAACGAAGTGCCGCCGCAGGCATCGGTACGGCATGGGTACAATCGGCGAATCCGACATTGTAAGGCTTGGGCGCCCGGCTTCGCCCGATGCCCGCTTGTGACCCCTATATTCCCGCGCTGATGCCAGGCACCGCCACCGACCCGATCGACGATCCTGCCCCGACGGCCGCACAGTCCACGCCGCCCGCCACGACTGGCGGCAAGCCGGCGGGGCGCGGCGCGGCCAGGGCCGATGCCAAAGGTGATGCCAAGGCCGGCCAAAAGGGCGGCGACAAGGCCGGTGAAAAGGCCGGTGAAAAGGCCGGCGAAAGGGCCGGCGACAAGCCCAAGCCGTCGTCGGCCGTGGCCCGGCTGGCCAAGCTGGGCCTGCGGCGGCCGGTCGACCTGGTGTTGCACCTGCCGCTGCGCTACGAGGACGAAACCACGCTGGAGCCAATCCGCGACGCCATCCGCCGTGCCGGCATGGGGCTGGCTGCGCAGGTCGAAGGCGAGGTGGTGTCGAATGAGGTGACGTTCCGCCCGCGCCGCCAGCTGGTGGTCAAGATCGCCGACGAAACCGGCGAACTGACGCTGCGCTTCATCAATTTCTACGGCAGCCAGACTAAGCAGATGGCCGAAGGCGTGCGCCTGCGCGTGCGCGGCGAGATTCGCGGGGGCTTCTTCGGCGCCGAAATGGTCCATCCCACGGTACGGCCGATCACGCCCGACGAACCGCTGCCCGACCGCCTGACGCCGGTCTATCCGGCCACGGCCGGCATTTCGCAGGCCTATCTGCGCAAGGCCATCGGCGGGGCGATGTCGCGCACGCCGATGCCGGAGACCCTGCCCCAGGCCATCCTGCGCGGACCGCTGGCGCCGCTGAAGCTGACCCCGCTGATCGACTGCCTGCGCCTGCTGCACAACCCGCCGCCGCAGGAAAGCGAGGCCGCGCTGGCAGATCGCTCTCATCCGGCCTGGGTCCGCATCAAGTTCGACGAACTGCTGGCGCAGCAGATCTCGCTGCGCCGCTCGCAGGCCGCGCGCAAGGAAAAGAACGCCCCGTCGATGCCGCGCCGCGCGGACGGCCTGCTGACGCGCTTCCTGGCGGCGCTGCCGTTCCGGCTGACCGGGGCGCAGCAACGCGTGGTGGAGGAAATCGCCGCCGACATGGCGCTGCCGCACCCGATGCACCGGCTGTTGCAGGGCGACGTGGGCAGCGGCAAGACCATCGTGGCCGCGTTGGCCGCCTGCCAGGCCATCGACGCGGGTTACCAGGCCGCGCTGATGGCGCCGACCGAAATCCTGGCCGAACAGCACTACCGCAAGTTGTCGGCCTGGCTGGAGCCGCTGGGCGTGCCCGTGGCGTGGCTGGCCGGCAGCCTCAAGACGAAGGCCAAGCGCGAAGCCGTGGCGCGGGCCGAATCGGGCGAGGCCCGGCTGGTGATCGGCACGCACGCGCTGATCCAGGACGGCGTGAAGTTCGCCAACCTTGGCCTGGCCGTGGTCGACGAGCAGCACCGCTTTGGCGTGGCGCAGCGGCTGGCGCTGCGCGGCAAGGCGGCCGAAGGCGACGCGCCGGCGCCGGTCGACGAAAAGGTGCCCCACCAGCTGATGATGTCGGCCACGCCCATTCCGCGCACGCTGGCGATGACCTACTACGCCGACCTGGACGTGTCGGTGATCGACGAATTGCCGCCGGGCCGCACCCCGATCGTGACGCGGCTGGTCAACGATGCACGCCGCGACGAGGTGATCGAGCGCGTGCACCATGCGGCTGCCGAAGGGCGCCAGGTCTACTGGGTGTGTCCGCTGATCGAGGAAAGCGAGGCGCTGCAGCTGCAGACCGCCGTGGAGACCTTCGAGACGCTGGTGGCCGCGCTGCCCGACCTGCGCGTGGGCCTGGTCCATGGCCGCCTGCCGCCGGCCGAGAAGGCGGCCGTGATGGACGATTTCAGCGCCAACCGCCTGCAGGTGCTGGTGGCCACGACCGTGATCGAAGTGGGCGTGGATGTCCCCAATGCATCGCTCATGGTGATCGAGCATGCCGAGCGTTTCGGCCTGGCGCAGTTGCACCAGCTGCGTGGTCGCGTGGGCCGTGGCAGCGCGGAATCGGTTTGCCTGCTGATGTACCAGGCGCCGTTGTCACCCACGGCGCGCGAACGCCTGGCGACGATGCGCGAGACGACCGACGGCTTTGAAATCGCCCGGCGCGACTTGCAGATCCGGGGTCCGGGCGAATTCCTGGGGGCGCGGCAGTCGGGAGAGGCCATGTTGCGCTTTGCCGACCTGGAGACCGACGCCTGGCTGGTCGATTACGCCCAGGAAGCCGCCGAACAGATGCTGGACCGGTTTCCGGAGGCGGTGGAAGCACATTTATTGCGCTGGCTTGGCGGGCGCGAGCACTTTCTCAAGGCTTAGCAGCCTTCAGGGCGAGTTGTCTGATGCGTCAGTAAAAGTGGTGCATGCCTGACATTGCGTCGCCGATCTGACAGACGACACAATCGAAGCTAAAATCTATCGCCTAACCGGATTTGATTAATCATGACGCTCACCGAACTCAAGTACATCGTCGCCGTAGCGCGCGAGCGCCATTTCGGCCGGGCGGCCGAGGCGTGCTTCGTTTCGCAGCCGACGCTGTCGGTTGCCATCAAGAAGCTGGAAGACGAGCTCACCGTGCAGATTTTCGAGCGCGGCACGTCCGAGGTGTCCGTGACGGCCATCGGCGAACAGATCGTGGCGCAGGCCCAGCGCGTGCTGGAGCAGACCATGGCGATTCGTGAAATCGCCAAGCAGGGCAAGGATCCGCTGGCCGGACCGCTGCGCGTGGGCGTGATCTACACGATCGGGCCGTACCTGTTGCCGGCGCTGGTCAAGCAGATGATCGACACCGTGCCGCAGATGCCGCTGATGCTGCAGGAAAACTACACGAACAAGCTGATCGAGCTGCTCAAGCAGGGCGAAATCGACTGCGCGATCATGGCCGAGCCGTTCCCGGATTCGGGCCTGACGGTGCGTCCGCTCTATGACGAGCCGTTCGTGGTGGCCGTGCCGCGGGGGCACAAGCTGGCCGAGCAGACCAAGGTGGACCCGGACGAACTGAAGCAGCAGACCATGCTGCTGCTGGGCAGCGGCCATTGCTTCCGCGATCACGTGCTGGGCGTTTGTCCGGAGCTGTCGCGCTTCTCGCAGGCGGCAGACGGCATCCAGAAGACGTTCGAGGGCTCGTCGCTCGAAACCATCCGCCACATGGTGGCCAGCGGCGTGGGCATCACCGTGCTGCCGCGCACGTCGGTGCCCGATCTCAAGCCGCGCAACGACATGCTGTCGTATGTGCCGTTTGCCGAGCCCGTGCCCGACCGCCGTGTGGTGCTGGCCTGGCGCAAGAGCTTCACGCGCCTGCCCGCCATGGAGGCGCTGGCCAACGCCGTGACGGCGTGCGATCTGCCCGGCGTGCGCAAGCTCAGCAGCACACAGGCCGAGGAAGCCGTGGCGGCCTGATTTGCCAGCGCCGGCAATGACATCGAATGGCAGGGGGAACCCTGCCGTTTTGCTTTGGGTGCCGTATTCTCCACCCGTGAAGCAATCCCATACCTGGCACAGGGATATAGTCACGCGCTATTCGATAGGTTGAAATTATCAAATAGCCACATCGATAGCGCGGAATTAGACTTCTTCCATCGGTCGTGGGGCACGTCAGGCGGATGTGCCGGACCCCCGGAAACCAGTTGGAGAATCGTCATGGCAATGCTGAATCTTTTCGTGAGCGAATTCCGGCAGCTCAAGGCCGACGCGGCGCGCGACGGCGGCGCCGGACGGCTGCACCGCAAGGTGGTGCGCAAGGAAATCGGCATGGCCGTCGTTGCCCTGGGCGCGATGGTCATGTTCCTCGATGCGGCCCGGGGCCTGTCCGTCCTTGTGACTTGAACCTGATACGATAATGGCCGCTGCTCGTCCGTGTAGCGCGGGCGGTCGATCCTCGTGGCCAGACCAGAATGGAGCTTAGAAAAATGGCAAAGAAGAATGAGATGAGCGTGAACATCGGTATTTCGGACAAGGACCGCAAGAAGATCGCGGAAGGCCTGAGCAAGCTGCTGGCTGACACCTACACCCTCTATCTCAAGACCCACAACTTCCACTGGAACGTGACGGGCCCGATGTTCAACACGCTGCATACCATGTTCGAGACGCAGTACACCGAACTGGCGCTGGCGGTTGACGCGATTGCCGAGCGCATTCGCGCGCTGGGCTACCCGGCACCGGGCACCTACAAGGAATACGCGAAGCTGTCGTCGATCGCCGAGGAAGAGGGCGTGCCCGAAGCCACCGAGATGATCCGCAAGCTCGTGGAAGGCCAGGAGGCCGTGGTGCGCACCGCTCGTTCGCTGTTCGCGGTGATCGACGCTGCCGGCGACGAGCCGTCGGCCGACCTGCTGACCCAGCGCATGCAGACGCACGAAAAGACCGCGTGGATGCTGCGCTCGCTGCTGGCCTGATTCCGGCCATGCCGCACACCGGTTGAACCGGTACGACGCGCCTTCGGCATGCCGAAGGCGCGTTTTTGCTTTGTATTGCCGGTAGTATTGCCGGAAGTTTCGTCAGAAGTCCGCCGCCATGTCCCATCCCTCCGCCGCCCCCCATCATCCGAGCCGTCTTGCGCTGTATGCGCGACTTGTGCGCATCGACAAGCCAATCGGCACGCTGCTGCTGCTGTGGCCCACGCTGTGGGCGATGTGGATGGCCGCCGGCGGGCCGCCGTCCTGGCAGATTTTCTGGATCTTCTTCGCCGGCACGTTCCTGATGCGCTCGGCGGGCTGCGCCATCAACGACTGGGCCGATCGCGATTTCGACAAGCACGTGAAGCGCACGAAGGAGCGGCCGCTGACCGCCGGGCTGATCGCCAGCTGGGAAGCCCTGGCCGTGGCCGCTGTGCTGGCGCTGATCGCGTTCGCGCTGATTTTGCCGCTCAACGGGCTGACCAAATGGCTGGCCGTGGTGGCGGCGGTGCTGGCCGGAACCTACCCATTCTTCAAGCGGTTCTTTGCGATTCCGCAGGCGTACCTGGGCATCGCCTTCGGGTTTGGCATTCCGATGTCGTTCGCCGCCATCCAGGGCGAGGTGCCTGCCGTGGCCTGGCTGATGCTGCTGGGCAATGTGTTCTGGGCGGTGGCCTACGACACGGCCTATGCGATGGTCGATCGTGACGACGACCTGCTGCTCGGCATGAAGACGTCGGCCATCACGTTCGGACGCTTCGACGTGGCGGCGATCATGATCTGCTACGCGGCCTTTCTGGCGCTGATGGCCTGGGCCGGCACGCTGCTGGGCCTGGGCTGGGCCTACTACGCGGGGCTGGCGGCGGCCGCCGTGCTGGCGGGTTACCACTACACGCTGATCCGCGAGCGGGACCGCATGAAGTGCTTTGCCGCCTTCCGGCACAACAACTGGCTGGGCGCCTGCGTGTTTGCGGGCACCTTTGCGGCTTACCTGCTGAAATAGACCTGTCGTTTTCTCCGCTGGCCCATGAAACGGGCGAGCGGAGAAATCACGTCAATCCTTGCCGAACTCGGCACCCATCTCGCGTCCGCGCGTGGCGGCGGCATGCATGGCCTTGACGAAGGCGTCCTTCATGCCGCTGGCGTCCATCGCCGTCAAGGCGGCATAGGTGGTGCCGCCCTTGGACGTGACGCGCTCGCGCAGCGTGGCCACCGGCTCGGGCGATTCGGCCGCCAGCGCCGCCGCGCCGCGGAACGTTTCCACGGCCAGTTGGCGGCCCTGGTCGGCGGACAATCCCATTTCCACCGCCGCGCGCTCCATCGCTTCCACAAAATAGAACACGTAGGCCGGCCCGCTGCCCGAGATCGCGGTGACGGCGTCGATCTGGTCGTCATTGTCCACCCAGACGCACTGGCCGACGGCTTCGGCCACGGCCGTGGCGATATCTCGGTCGGTGCCGGACAGCCCCGGGGCTGCGGCCAGGCCGGTCATGCCCATGCCGGCCAGCGCAGGCGTGTTCGGCATGGCGCGCACCAGACGGCTGCGGCCCAGCCAGCGGGCCAGGTCCTGCAGCCGGATGCCGGCCGCGACGCTGATGATGAGGTTGTCGGTCAGCAGCGGCGCAAGCGGGGCGATGGCATCGCGGAACTGCTGCGGCTTGACGGCCAGCACGATCACGTTGCTGGCGCCAAAGGCGGCATCGGGCGCAGCCAGCGCCTTGACGCCGCTCTGGGCCAGACGCTGGCGGGCATCTTCCGAGGGGTCGACCACGCGGATCGAGCCGGCCGGCACGCCACGGGCCACCAGGCCGCCGATCAGGGCGGAGGCCATGTTGCCGCCGCCGAGGAAGCCGAAGGTGAGGGAATCGAGCATCAAGTTTCCTGGTATGCCGGCGCGATACATGTCGGCCAGCGTTTTTTATGTCATGGGGTGCGAAAGACCGGCGCGGACCCTGCCGGGGGCCATCAGCTCCGCGCGCCGAAAATCGCGGTGCCGATACGCACCAGCGTGGCGCCCTCGGCAATGGCCGCGTCCATGTCGGCGGACATGCCCATCGAGAGCGTGTCCACGTTTAGCCCGGATTGCCGCAGTTGATCAAGCAACGCACGGAGGGCGGCAAATGGTTGACGCTGGGCGGCAGGGTCGGCCGCCGGCGCCGGAATGGCCATCAGGCCGCGCAGCTGCAGGTTCGGCAGCGCCGCGATGGCCTGGGCCAGCGCCGGCACCTCGGCCGGCGCCACACCGCTCTTGGTGTCCTCGTTGCTGATATTGACCTGCAGGCAGACCTGCAGCGGCGGCAGCCCGGCCGGACGCTGGGCAGACAGCCGCTCGGCGATCTTCAGCCGGTCGATGGCATGGACCCAGTCGAACTGCTCGGCCACCGGCCGCGTCTTGTTGCTTTGGAGGGGGCCGATGAAATGCCACTGGATCTGGCCGCGCAGGGCGTCCAGCGTGGCAATCTTTTCCACCCCTTCCTGGACGTAGTTCTCGCCGAAAGCCCGCTGGCCGGCGTCGAAGGCCTCGCGGATCCGATCCGCAGAAACCGTCTTGGAAACCGCCAGCAATGTGACATCGGCAGGTGCCCGGCCGGCATGTTGTGCGGCCGCCGCGATGTCATTTTTCACGGCTTGCAAGTTGGCGGCGATTACAGACATAATCCAGCGGAAATATTCGAAGAAGTACAACAATAAACCTTTGAAGGCCCGGCAAATCGATATTCCCGCCAGGGCCTCTTTTAGGGTGGGGTCATTATAGATGGACATCGCACAGCTTCTGGCCTTCGCGGTCAAGAACAAGGCATCCGATCTTCACCTTTCGGCCGACATGCCGCCGATGGTGCGTATTCACGGGGACATGCGCCGCATCAACGTCGCGGCGATGACGCACAAGGACGTCCACGCCATGGTGTACGACATCATGAGCGACGTTCAGCGCAAATCCTATGAAGAACGGCTGGAAATCGATTTCTCGTTCGAGATCTCGGGCCTGTCCCGTTTCCGGGTCAACGCCTACACCACGCAGCGCGGCTCGGCCGCCGTATTCCGTACCATTCCGTCGAAGGTGCTGACGCTCGACGACCTGCACGCGCCGGCGGTGTTCGCCGACCTGTGCATGAAGCCGCGCGGGCTGGTGCTGGTGACGGGGCCGACGGGTTCGGGCAAGTCCACCACGCTGGCGGCGATGGTCGACCATCGCAACGACAACGACATGGGCCACATCCTCACGGTGGAGGACCCGATCGAATTCGTCCACAACTCGAAGAAGAGCCTGATCAACCAGCGTGAGCTGGGGCCGCACACGCATTCGTTCGCCAACGCACTGCGCTCGGCGCTGCGTGAAGACCCGGACGTGATCCTGGTGGGCGAATTGCGTGACCTGGAAACGATCCGCCTGGCGCTGACGGCGGCGGAAACCGGCCACCTGGTCTTTGCCACGCTGCACACCAGTTCGGCCGCCAAGACCATCGACCGGGTGGTGGACGTCTTCCCGCCCGAGGAAAAGGACATGGTCCGGACCATGCTGTCCGAATCGCTGGAGGCCGTGATCTCGCAGACGCTGCTCAAGACGCGCGACGGCAACGGCCGAACCGCGGCGCACGAGATCATGATCGCCACGCCGGCCATCCGCCACCTGATCCGCGAGAACAAGATCGCGCAGATGTACTCGATGATGCAGACGTCCAGCGGCATGGGCATGCAGACGCTGGACCAGTGCCTGGGCGACCTGATCAAGCGCGGCATGATCAACTACAACGATGCACGGGCGATTGCGAAGAACCCGGACGCATTCATGGGCTAAGGGGTGATCATGCTCGACCGCGAATCCGCATCGAAGTACATCAACGACCTGCTCGAGCTGATGGTGAACAACCGCGGCTCGGATCTGTTCATTACCTCCGAATTCCCGCCGGCCATCAAGGTCGACGGCAAGATCACGCCGGTATCGCAGCAGCCGCTGAACCCGACGCAGGCCCTGGGCCTGGTGCGCTCGATCATGAACGAGCGCCAGGCGAAGGAGTTCGACGACACGCGCGAATGCAACTTCGCGATCACGGCGCCCAACGCGGGCCGCTTCCGGGTGTCGGCGTTCATCCAGCAGGGCCGCGCCGGCATGGTGGTGCGGACCATCAACACCCGCATCCCGTCGGTGGAAGACCTGGACCTGCCGCAGTCGCTGCATGAGATCGTGATGTCCAAGCGCGGCCTGGTGATCGTGACCGGCGCCACGGGCTCGGGCAAGTCGACTTCGCTGGCGGCCATGCTGGACCACCGCAACGCGCATTCGTACGGCCACATCATCACGATCGAGGACCCGATCGAATACGTGCATGCGCACCAGAACTGCATCGTCACGCAGCGCGAGGTGGGCATCGATACCGAGTCGTGGCACATCGCGCTGAAGAACACGCTCCGCCAGGCGCCCGACGTGATCCTGATCGGCGAAATCCGCGACCGCGAGACGATGGAGTACGCGATGCAGTACGCCGAGACGGGCCACCTGTGCCTGGCCACGCTGCACGCGAACAACGCCAACCAGGCCATCGACCGGATCGTCAACTTCTTCCCCGAGGAAAAGCGCCAGCAACTGCTGATCGACCTGTCGCTGAACCTGAAGGCGATGATTTCGCAGCGCCTGCTGCCGCGCGCCGGCCGCAAGGGCCGTGTGCCGGCCGTGGAAATCATGATCGGCACGCCGCTGGTGGCCGACCTGATCTTCAAGGGCGAGATCCACGAGCTCAAGGAAGTCATCAAGAAATCGCGCGAGCAGGGCATGATCTCGTTCGACCAGGCGCTGTTCGAACTGTACGAGGCCGAGAAGATCACCTACGAGGACGCGCTCAAGAACGCCGACTCGCTGAACGACCTGCGCCTGATGATCAAGCTCCATGGCGCGCGGCATCGCGACGCCGACCTGGGCGCTGGCACCGAACACCTGAACGTGATCTGACGCGGGCGGCCGGGGCGCGGTATCCTTGCGCCCATTACCTTTCAGGAGACCGACGATGAGCAACGTCTACCAGTTCGAAGCCCGTTCGCTGGCGGGCCAGCCGGTGCCGCTGAGCGACTTCCAGGGCAAGGTGCTGCTGATCGTCAACACGGCCAGCGAGTGCGGCTTCACGCCCCAGTATGCCGGCCTGCAGTCGCTGCAGGACAGCTACCAGACGCGCGGGTTCGATGTGCTGGGCTTTCCGTGCAACCAGTTCGGCAAGCAGGAACCGGGCGATGCCGAACAGATCGGCGCGTTCTGCGAATCGCGCTTCCACGTCACCTTTCCGATGTTCGGGAAGATCGACGTCAACGGCGCCGACGCGCACCCGCTCTACAAGTGGCTGACGTCGGAAAAGCCGGGGCTGCTGGGCACCCAGGCCATCAAGTGGAATTTCACCAAGTTCCTGCTGCGCCGCGACGGCACGATCTTCAAGCGTTATGCGCCGACCACCAAGCCCGACGAGATTCGTGGCGACATCGAGACACTGCTGAGCGATCCGGGCGCCTGAAACGGGCTGGCCGGCGCGGCCGGCCGTCAGCCGTGCGAGTCCGCCCGGACCGCGCGCAGGAAGCCGTTGAGCGAACGCTCCGGCGTTTCGTGGAAATGCTCGGCCAGCATGGTCAGCTTGCGGCAGCGGTCCAGCCGGAAACTGCGGTAGTCCTCCCGCGCCGTACACCAGGCGGCCACCAGCCAGACATTGCCCCAGAAGAACAACCCCAGCGGCTGCACCACGCGCACGGTGTCGCGCTGCTGCGCATCGGAATAGTCGATCTGCAGCAGCCGCTGCGCGCCGATGGCCGTGTGGACGATGTCGAACGCCTCGCGCACGGCAGGGTGGTTGGCATATTCGGGCGCGAAGATGCGACTCTGCTGCGCGGCCAGGCGCCGTTGCGGCGGCAGGGCGGCCATCAGCTTTTCCAGCGACGGCTCGGCCGCAGCGGCCAGCGCGCCGCCGCCCCAGGCCTTGAGCAGGCGCAGGCCCGCCACCATGGCCTCCACTTCCATCGACGTGAACATCAGCGGCGGCACATCGTAATCCGGCCGCAGACGGTAGCCGATGCCGGCTTCGCCCTCCACGGGTACGCCTGACAGCGACAGCGCCTGGATGTCGCGGTAGACCGTGCGTTCGGACACGCCCAGCCGCTGCGCGAGCAGGGCCGCGGTGGTCAGGCGGCGCCCGCGCAGGACCTGGACGATCTGGAAAAGGCGGTCGGCGCGTCGGCTCATGGCGGTGTCAGTGCGCGACGGCGGCGGGCGCGGCAACCATCGCCGGCTCGTGCAGGCCGATCCGGTTGCCTTCGCTGTCGGTGATATGGGCGAAGCGGCCCATGTTGTCGGGCAGCTGCACCGGCCCGCGCACGGTGCGGCCACCGGCATAGGTGACCCGCGCCAGCACGTCGTCGAGTTGGGGGGCGTTGAGATACGGCACCGGGCCGTAGAACGCGCTGGACCGGTACTGCTCGCCGCGTACCAGCGCACCGGCCGAGCTGGCATGGGTGAATACGGCGAGGTCGACGTCGCCCACGGTCTCGCGACGCAGCGGATGCTCGAACACCGTTTCGTAGAACTGCATTGCGCGTTTCATGTCGGTCACCGGGATTTCCAGCCAGTTGACCAGGGCATCGGACGGGTTGGCCATGGTGGCGCTCCTCTTCATCGTGTCGGGAGACCGGATCATGCGCGGGCACTCCTGACAGCGTGCTGTCAGCAGCATGTCAGTGGCCGGGGTGAGGCCTCAACGCGGCATCCAGGCCGCCATCACCGGCACCAGGATGGCCGTCAGCACGCCGTTCAGCCCCATGCCGAGCGCCGAAAATGCGCCAGCTTCCTGGCTGACCTGAAACGCGCGGGCCGTGCCGATGCCGTGCGCCGCCACGCCGGTGGCAAAGCCGCGCACGGTGTAGTCGCGCACGCCCAGCAGGTTCAGCAGGCCGGTGGCGCTGACCGCCCCGATGATGCCCGTGGCCATCACCAGCACGGCGGTCAGCGACGGCAGGCCGCCGATCTTCTCGGACACGCCCATCGCGATCGGGATCGTCACCGACTTCGGTGCCAGCGACAGCACCACCTCTGGCGAGGCCCCCAGCAGGTACGCAATGCCGACCGCCGACACCACGGCGGCCACCGAACCCGCCAGCAAGCCGGCCAGCAGCGGCAGCACATGGCTGCGCAGCTTGGGCAGCTGGGTGTACAGCGGCACGGCCAGCGCCACGGTGGCCGGTCCCAGCAGGAAGTGCACGAACTGCGCGCCATCGAAGTAGGTCTTGTACGGCGTGCCGGTCACGGTCAGCACCGTGACCAGGATGGCCACCGAGATCATCACCGGATTGGCCAGCGGCGAGAACTTCGCGCGTTCGTAGATGCGGAACGCGAACACATAGGCGATCAGCGTGGCGGTCAGCCCAATCAGCGGACTGGCGGCCAGGTACACCCAGATTTCATTGAGACGCGGCGACATCATGGCTGGGCTCCGGCATCCACGGCATCGGCCGGCGGCTTGCGCATCAGGGCCCGCGTGACCAGCGCGGTCACGGCGATGGCCACCCAGGTGGAGATCACCAGCGCGATGACGATCGGCAGCCATTCGCTGCCGATGCGGTTGGCATGCACCATGATGCCGACACCGGCCGGCACGAACAGCAGGGACAGGTGCTTGAGCAGGTCATTGGCCGAACCCTGGATCACGGGCAGCAGCCGGTTGTCGAATACGAGCCAGCCGAACAGCAGCAGCATGCCGATCACGGGACCGGGCACGGGCAGGCGCAGTGCGTAGCTGATGACTTCGCCCACGGTCTGGAAGACCAGCAGGATGGCAAACGTCTGGAGCATGGGGGCAGCTTGGGAGAATCCGATGTGCCGCCATGTTACTCCCGGACAAGATGCGTGCAAGATGAGGCACCGGGCCGTTGCGCCGGGAACACGGCCCTCGCGATGCAGGCGCTCGCCCCTCTCCCCCGACCCCTCTCCGCCTTGCGGGAGAGGGGAGCAAACTGTAGTGGTCAAGTTTTTTCAGACAGGTGTTAGGGTGGTCTGTTGGAACTTGTCCTCGTAGTCTGTTGGCGACGCGTAGCCCAGTGTCGAATGCAAGCGCACCGGGTTGTAGAAGTCCACGATGTA